>JABLTH010015577.1_pt1 | contig 137632 bp, 124 predicted proteins | sample 7875711 | NCBI WGS metagenome assembly JABLTH01 (sample SAMN14941262, study PRJNA633318) | bioreactor metagenome | isolation source: bioreactor | place: China | collected 2019-03-05
GCTCCTCGACGTGACCCCGCTCTCCCTGGGCGTTGAGACCCTCGGCGGCGTGATGACCAAGCTGATCGAGAAGAACACCACGATCCCAACGAGCAAGAAGGAAACCTTCTCCACCGCCAGCGACAACCAGCCCAGCGTGATGATCCACGTCCTCCAGGGCGAGCGCGAGTTCGCCCGCGACAACCGCACCCTCGGCCAGTTCGAGCTGGCCGGGATCGCACCGGCCCCCCGCGGCATGCCGCAGATCGAGGTCGAGTTCGCCATCGACGCCAACGGCATCCTGACGGTGACCGCGACGGACACCAAGGCCGGCAAGAAGGCCGACATCAAGATCACCAACAGCGGCGGGCTCGACAAGAGCGAGATCGAGCGGATGAAGCGCGACGCCGAAGCCCACGCCGCCGAGGACAAGGCGCGCCGCGAGCTGGTCGACCTCAAGAACCGGGCCGACGCCATGGTCATCCAGACGCGCAAGCACCTGGAAGAGCACGGCGGGAAGGTGGCCAGCGAGGTTCGCGGTCGGATCGAGTCCGCGATCTCGAACCTCGAAGGCAAGATCAAGGAAGACGACAAGGCCGCGCTCCAGGCCGCGATCACGGAACTCGAGAAGGTGGCCCAGGAACTGGGCAAGGCGATCTACGAGGCCGAGGCCGCCAAGGCCGCCGGCGGATCACCCGGCGCCGCGTCGTCGACCGAAGCCAAGCCCGCCGGCTCCAAGGACGATGTGATCGACGCGGAGTTCAAGGTGAAGGAAGACAAGTAGACTCAACACCTGACGGCGTGAATCGCGCGAGCCCACGAACCGTGTTCCGTGGGCTTGTCGTTGATGGAGTCCTCATCCAACAACGCAACCGGGGGCCTCCCTCCGGACGCCCCCGTCGCGCTCGCGGCTCTGATCCTGTTCCGGAGTCTCGCCGCGGTGTCTCTCTCGGTCGGCCTGTCGCGAGGATCACTCCTCGGACGTGGGTTCTTCGCCGCCCTTGTTCTGGGCCTCGAGAAGCTTGCGCAGGTACTGGTTCTCGCGGCGGGTCGCCTCCAGGTCAAAGACGAGGTACTTGATCGAAAGGCGGAGGTAGTCGAGCGACTCCTGCAGGTCCGCGATGGTCTTTTTCATTTTGTCGTGGCGGTTCTGGGTCTCGAGGGCGAGCTGCTCCAGCGGGCCGCGCTCCGACTCCGGGAGCTGCCCGATCTGGCTGATGAGGTCGCCGAGCTTGGCCTGGAAGTCGCTCTCGTTCATGGCTCACTTCTCCCCTGTCTCGCGGTTTTCCGAACGTCTCTGAAGATTCCGCACCACCGGCGGCGTCGCCCAAGCAGGCGACGAGGAAGAGTGAACAACCCACGCACCGATCCGCGTGAATCCGCGTGCCAGTCGTGTCCGTCCAATAAAAGATGCCACGGGAAAGCGAGGTCGGCCATCGCCGGCTTCGCCCCGTCAACCACCGCCGGGCGGGGAGTTCCGTCTGTGCCGTCTGTGGTGTTTCGTCAACGGATCACGTCGGCCCGACGCAACACCTGCCGCGCGTCCGCACCGATCGCGGAGGCAATCTCGTCGAGCAGCCCCGGCTCCTGGCGCTTCGAGTCCTTGGCAAGACGGATCAGGTGCTGGTCAAGGGTGAAGCGGAATCTCTTGAAGAGTTCCTCGAGCTCATGCCGGTTGAATCGGACCATGGGATCCTTCAGGCCGGTCTGCATGCAGGCCCAGTCGATCAACGATCCGCCGTGGCCCGTGAAGCGGTACAGCCCGAGGGTGGCGATCATGCGCTTTTTCAGGGGGATGAAGGGGTCGCTGGCCGTATCGGGAATGGCAAGCAGTCGCTCCTCCGCCGACTCGTCCGGGGCCGCCAGCGGGTCGTCCGTCCTTTGGGCGGGGACGGGCGGGAGTTCTGACGCGGGCCTGAGATCGGCGAAGGCCGACGAAAGGGTCTTGAACCCCGCTCGCTCGAAGCGGATGACGAGCCTTTGCGTCGGCTTGCCGTCTTGCACGAGCGATTCGGCCGCCGTCACTTCACCGACACCCCACTCTGGACGAGCGGCATGCCGCACCCGATCGCCAAGCGCGAACGCACGAACATTGGCTGACATGCTCATTCCGATCCTCGGCGGCCGGACGCGGGCATGGGCCGTCGTGGCCTGTCCCATACAACGCCGGGCCAGCCATCAAGGCCGGTCCCGCGTTCAAACACCCGGCGAGCGTGGGGCGGCACGGGCGGGCTCTCAAGCCCCATCCGCCGGCCGCCATTCCCTAAACAATACGCCGCGCCCCACGGAGGCGTTGCAATCGACCCGCGGTGCCCGGTACGCCGGGTCTTGGGACACCCGCCCGACGCCCGCCTATAGTCAATGTCCCGCCGGGTGGGCGCGCCCTTCGCGCCGCCGTCGCCCGCGGCAACCGGGAAACGACATGATCGAAGCCCTCAAAAGCGATGACATCGTGAACAAGGTCGGCGGCAAGTTCAAGCTCTGCGCGCTGATCCAGCGCCGCTTGGTCCAGCTCATGGAAGGCGCCCGGCCTCTGGTCGATCGCGCCGGTCGGACCGACCTCCAGGTTGTGATCGACGAGATCCTTCAGGACAAGATCACGCTCGACTTTGATCCCTCGGTGCTCTACCGAAAGTCGGGAGAAGCTCAGGAATAAGGCTGCAGGCCCGCGGTCTCCGGGCTCGGCTCCTCCAACGCCGCGACGAGTGCTCCCATGGCGAGTTCCGCTCCCAACCCCCCGGACGCTGTTCTCAGGGGCGCGCGGGTGTTTGTCGGCGTGATGGGCGGCATCGCGGCCTACAAGTCCGCGACCCTGGTCAGCCGGCTCGCCCAAGCCGGCGCCGAAGTCACCGTCGCGATGACGCCCGCCGCCACGCGCTTCATCACGCCACTGACGCTCCAATCGCTCTCGGCCCGCCCGGTCTACACCAGCTCCTGGGAGCACATCGAGTCCCAGGATCCCCAGCACATCTCGCTGGCGGCCAAGACCGACATCGCCGTGGTCGCACCCTGCACCGCCGACGGGCTTGCACGCCTCGCGACAGGCCGCTGCGATGACGCGGTCACGCTCATTCTCTCGGCCATCGACCGACGCGCCACCCCGGTGCTCCTGGCGCCCGCGATGAACACCGTCATGTGGGAACAACCCGCCAACCAGCGGAACGTGACGCAACTGGCGGCGGACGGCTTTTCGTTCGTCGGGCCCGAGGACGGATGGCAAGCCTGCCGAAATGTCGGCAAGGGGCGCATGAGCGAGCCCGAGACGATTCTGAGCGAACTCACTCGATTGCTGGCGGCCCGAGGTCGATAAGCCGGTTGACCCCACCCGCACGCCGACCAACGATTGACCTCACTCTCGGAGAGGTGCCAGAGTGGTTGAACGGACCGGTTTCGAAAACCGGCAGAGGGAGTAATCCCTCTCGGGAGTTCGAATCTCCCCCTCTCCGCTTTTTCTGTGCCCGGCCCACACGGCCCGGCACGCCGCCCGGATTTGCCGCCTTAGCTCAGTGGTAGAGCAGCGCTTTTGTAAAGCGCGGGTCGGAGGTTCAAATCCTCTAGGCGGCTGTCTTGAACGTGCTCCGTAGCCTCCGCGTCCGATCCGCGGGGTCGCTCAGACCAGACGGATGGCAGGTCTGGAACGTCCATACGCTCCAATTCATCGCTGTTGGCGCGCGGGGCCCAAGCCGCGTTTGTCCCGAGCCGAAGGGGGGAGTATATTTCGTCCACGCCGAAGGGCGGCCCTGGGAGTGTGCCGGAGTGGCCAAACGGGGCAGATTGTAAATCTGTTGGCTTACGCCTACGGGGGTTCGAATCCCTCCGCTCCCATTCTCGACGCCGATCGCACACGCGGTCGGCGTCGGCGTTTCTGGGTGGAACCTTCCCTTCGCGAGCCACAGCTCGCTGCCCGGTTCCCGTCGTTGGTATGGGAGCCAATTCGTACCGTGCGGCCCGTATGTCCTACCTCATACCGAACATCGCCGAATCTACGCCCGCGACAGCCTAACCCCCAGGGACCGGTGCGATGCGGTCCGATCGGGGGGTCGTTCTTGCAAAAAGGGGACAGATTAGGCTTGCAATTGATGAGCGCGGTCTTTAGTGTATTTGTTGCGCGTCTTCTCCGCGCACTGTGAGGGAGGGGAGGGAGACAGACACCCCATCCGTCACGAGAAATGTCCTTGGGCCCATTGGGGGTTCGGGGCGCCTTGTGTCGTTGCGCCGGCGACACGTTCGGGCGTTCGAACGGCGGATTGGGAGGGTTTCCATGAAGAAGATCGGTTTGATTTTGGCCATCGCGGCCGCCGCCGGCGCCGCGCAGGCGAAGGACAACGTCCAGAAGCTGCTGGAAGGCAAGAACACCGGAATCGGCGGCACGACCTCGCGCTCGATTCAATACCTCTCGGTGGACGTCACCGGCACGCCCTCGATGGACGGGTACGGCTCGGCGCTGAACACGGTGATGAGCGCCAACTTGGGCGCCAACTCGCACGTCATCGGCATCGGCTGGGACGTGAACCTGACCGCCCTCGGCGCGTCGTGGCTCTCCGAGCTCACGGTGTCGTTCGAAGATTCGGGCGCGACCACGGGCGTGTGGCTCCGTCCGGGCGCCGGAAATGACTTCCCCGGCACCGGTTCATTCTCCTCGGGCGGTGTGGTCGATCTGGTCGGCCTGGGCCTCGACTTCAACGTCGGCGCCGACGGCAACCTTCGCATGGAATTCTTCGAGGGCTACAACGACTACGTTGCCGCCGTGGACGGCTGGTGGAACTCCGGCACGCTGACCGTGCAGTATGACACCATCCCCGCCCCGGGCGCGATGGCGCTGGCCGCAGGCGCCGGCCTCCTGGCGGCGCGTCGTCGTCGCTGATCTTCGCGCCGCCTTCGGGTGGCCTCGAAGCTCATCCTGATGTGTTTCCAAGGCCCGCGGCGAAAGTCGCGGGCCTTGCTTTCTTCTCGGGCACGCTTCCCGGGAGAGGGCAGGAGAGGGCGATTCAGACACGCCGGACCTGACGCGCTCGACCGGGCGCGCGGTCCCAGGAGCGCCTTGTGCGGCGATCGCGAATCGATGTACGCTCCCCGCGTTCGCCCGCGGACTCTGCCCGCAAGGGATGCGATCTATGGAGCGATGCCATGAAGACACGTGACGTCGTCTTGGCGCTGGCCGGCGCGTCAGGGCTCGCCGCGTCGTGCACGGCGCAGTCGACCTGGACCCAGCGGCTTGAGTTCGACGAAGCGGTCCTGCACACCGATCCCGTCGGGATGACGTTCGCGCCGGCGCCCGCCGCGCCCTCGCAGATCATGTCCGCCACGCTGGTGCTGTACCTGAATCAGTCCTCGCTCCCCGATGAGTTGCAGTTGTTCGATCGTGCTGCCCGGGAGTGGACGACCACGAACACCCTGGGCGGGTCGGGCTGGCAGGCGTATCAGTTCAACCTTGACACCTCGTACTTTGACGAGGTTTCCGCGGGCCTCGGGGCGCGGCAGCTCGTCAATTTCGTCCATTCGTTCCAGGGGACGATGATCGACTACGCCGACCTGACGGTGGTGTACGAGGCGTGCCTGGCGGACCTTGACGCCAACGGGTTTGTGAACGGCGATGACTACGACCTGTTCGCGTCGGCGTTTGATGCCGCGGACCCGGCGGCGGACCTTGACGCCAACGGCTTTGTGAACGGCGACGATTACGACCTCTTCGCCAGTTCGTTCGAGTCTGGATGTTGAAGAGCATCGGGGCGATCGGACACGCCGGTTTCTCGTCCGTGTCCTCGCCGGTTCTGGGGACGTGGCCGAGTCCGGGGTGAGGGGGATGCCGCGGGGAGGTGGTGGGGTCGTGGAACGGTCCCCCGGTTGGTTCTGGCGTGGGTATACTTCCAGCCCGGCGGGTATCGCCGGCATTGGGGCTTGTAGCTCAGTTGGCTAGAGCGCACCCCTGATAAGGGTGAGGTCGGCAGTTCGAGCCTGCCCAGGCCCATTGGCGGGGCGTCCTTTGGGGCGCCCCGCGGTTGCTTTTGGCGATGATTCGGGTGCCACGGGGCTCCCCTCGCCGTGGGGCGGGTCGCGCGGGCGGTGCGGGGCGGGTGCGATCGCGGGGCGGCTCGGGCTTATGATCGTCGCTGTCCCGGCGGAATGATTGGCCGAGGGCGGAAAGGGAGCGTGCATGCGGACGGACGTGATTGGTCGGAACATCGAGGTGACGGAGGCGATTCGCCTGCACGCGGAGTCGAAGACCTCGAAGCTTGCGAAGTTTTACGACAAGATCCAGGCGGTTACGGTGACGCTGTCCAAGGCGGATCATCACAAGACGGGCGATTTCAAGGTCGAGTTGGTCGTCGATGTCGAGCACCACGATGATTTCGTCAGCCACGTTTCGGGGCAGGACCTGTACGCGGCGATCGATGAAGCGGTGCAGAAGGTGACGCGCCAGCTCACGGAGTTCAAGGAGCGCCTCAAGCAGGATCATCACCGCCCCGGATCAAGGTAGTCACGCGCTGGTGCGGAGCAGGCGCCCCGCCGGCGGGGCAGGAGTCGCTATGAAGCTTTTGGAGATCATCTCCCCCGGCGCGATCGTTGCGAAGCTGGAGGGCGCCACGCGCGACGACGTGATCCGCGAGCTGATCGACGCGCTCATCAGGAGCGGGGCGGCCTCGCCGACGATCCGGGCCGAGCTGATCGCCCGCGTTCTGGAACGCGAACGCAAAGGTTCGACGGGATTCGGGCGCGGCGTGGCGGTCCCGCATGTGAAGCACCCTTCGGTCACCAGGATGTCCGCGGCCGTCGGGCTGGCGCCGCGGGGAGTGGACTTCAACTCCCTTGATAAACAGCCCGTGTATTCGGTCTTCCTGCTCCTCTCGCCCGAGGACCGCCCCGAGCAGCATCTTCAGGCGATGGAGGTGATCTTCAAGAACCTGTCGAAGGACACATTCCGGCGGTTCCTGAGGCAGGCCGGAACCATCGAGGAAGTATCGGCGCTTCTGCAGGAAGCCGACGGGCAGCAGCTGGCGGATTGAGGGATTGGCCCCGTTGGATTCGTCGGGCGTCGGGAGTGTCGCGAGTGTCGGATCGGTGCGAGATCACGGTCAGGATCGTCAACCGCCTGGGCCTGCACGCGCGCCCGGCGATGACCTTCGTTGACGTCGCCAGCACGTTCGCCTGCGAGGTGACCGTCAGCAAAGGGGACACCAGCGTCGACGGCAAGTCGATCATGCAGATGATGATGCTGGCGGCCAGCCAGGGCACGGACCTGCAGATTGTCGCGGTCGGCTCCGACGCTCCCGGCTGCTGCGACGCGCTGAAAAGGCTCGTCGAGAGCGGCTTCGATGAGGAATAACGCCGGCCGAATGACACAGAAGCTTGGGTCTCATCGCACCGGCGGATGGGCGCGGGCGCGGGTTTCCTGACCCGAACTCGGGCACACTCACGCCCGCGGCCCGTGCTAGTTTGACGGCGTCGGCGCGGCCGGGCCCGCGTCCGACAGCGGCGTCATCCCGACCTTGGGGATGCCGAGTCGATTGCACACGTCGTGGGCGAACACCAGGTCCTGCATGGGCACCCGCGGGTCGGGCCTGAGCAGGACGGCGATCTCGCGGCCGGGGTTCTCGGCGACGAGTTGCTCCAATCGGGCGGCCAGGTCGGGGAGCGGCGCGTCGGCGAGCGATTCGCCGGTCACGAGCGTGCGCGTCGCCCCACCGGACCGGGCCTGATCGCCGATCGGTCCACCCTCCGGGCGCTTGCCACCCTCGACGGGCGCGGACCGCAGGGTGAACTCCAAGCGGAGCGTCTCGCTGGCCGAGGCGTCGGCGCCGGATCGGAGCGGCAACGCCGACTTGATGAACCACTCCGGGCCGAGCACCGCCGAACTCGCCATGAAAAAGACGAGAATCACCATGACCACATCGACCATGGGCGTCATGTTCGGGGCGTGGTGCAGGTCGCGGGCCCGCGCCAGCGAGTGCCGACGGCGAAGGGCGCTCATGGCTGGCGCTCCGTCGCGAGGCGCGCGCTCCTCAGTCCCCCGCGGCGGCAGGCGTCGAGCACGGGCGAGAGCGTCTCGAAGGGAAGATCGGCCGGCGCACGCAGCAGGACCGGGCGCGGCGGGTTGGACGCCTGCGCACCGCGGACCAGAGACTCCAGCGCGTCGAGCGTGATGGGCTGCTCGGAGGAAACCAGCGACGGCGTGCCGTCGGCGTTCCTGACGATGACGACCGAGAGCGGCTCGGTTCCCGCGGGGACCTGGCCGGTCGCCGAGGTGGGGAGCCTGACGCTGGGGTCCATCGCCAGCTTGCCCACGATGAGGAAGAAGATGATGAGGCACATGACGACGTCGATCAGCGGCGTGACGTTGATCTCGCCGGCGATCGGGCGGTGGGGATGAAGCGGTCGGGCTCGCATGTCGCGTGATCAGGACTTGAACGGCACGGGGATGCGATCGACGAGCTGCCCGCAGAGCGCCAGGGCCCGCGTGCAGTGGCGATCGATCGCGGAACGAAACAGCGCGAACGAGAGCAGGCAGGGCACCGCGAGGCACAGCCCGAGCAGTGTGTGGAAAAGGGCCTTGGAGATGCCCAGCGAGAGGTCGGCGGGGCCGGCTTTGCCGCCGGTCTGCCCCAAGCTGGTGAAGGCGAGGATCATCCCCCACACCGTGCCCGCCAGGCCGATCAGCGGCCCGAGGTTGCCGATCACGTTGAGCAGCTCGACGCGACGGAACCAACGCGCCGACTCCTCGGCGGCGGCGAGTTCGGCGGCGTCGCGCACGGCGTCGCGGTCTGGCGCGTGCCGCGCGGCGGAGAGCGCCGCACGAACCACCCGCGCGATGTAGGTCTCGTCCCGGGCGACCAGGTCGCGCACGTCGTCCCATCGCCCCGCGGCGACCAGGTCGCCAAGGCGATCGACCAGCTTGCGGGGGATCAGGCGAGACTCGCGCACGTCGATGAGATTGGAGAAGATGACGGCGACCGCGACCACGCTGCCAAGGACCAGCATGACCGTGAACGCGTCGAACGAGCGCGTGAAGAGCGACCACAGGCCGAATGCCTCGCCCGCCGGCTCGGTGCCGGGCGTTGTCTGAGCGGTGGCCTGGACGGCGGACGCGGCGGCGGCGCACAGGCAGGCGCCGATCAACGCCGAGAGGAGGGTGGTTCTTCGCATCGGGCGATGATACGCGATGGTCCAGCGCCGGGCCGCCATCGGAATCTGCTGCCACGAACGCCCGATGTTGACGGAGATGTTCCGACGGCGCATCCTGAGACGGCATGAACTCCAAGAAACAGATCGGCGGCGCGGCGATGATCCTGGTGCTCGGCGTGGCCGGGGCGGCCAGCGCCGTCGAATACACCGGCACGCTCACGGCCGGCCGACTTCCCCGCGCGAGCGTCATGGATCGTTGCTCCGAGCTGACGATGGACCCGCCGGTCGCCAGGCTCGCGGCATCGGCGAGCGAGTTGAAGCTGCCCTTTGATCGGTACACCACGATCGACGAGTACGGTCGAGAGATCACGTTCTATCTCTCCACGGCTCTCTTCAAGCCCGGCGGCGAGATCAACCCGGCCGGCGCCCCGGCGGACACCGCGTCGAACAACGCCGGGCCGACACCGATCGCCGTCTTTCTCCAGGGATCGGGCGGGGGATCGCTCTTTGGCGAACTGCCGGACGGGCGGCGCTACGGCGGGCTCCAGAATATCCTGCTCACGCTCGCGGATGGACGATTCCGCGTGCTGTGCGTTGAAAAGCCGGGCGTGGCGTTCCTGTCGCAGGCCACGCCGCCCGGATCGGCGGAGGGATGCACCGACGAGTTCAAGCGCGAGCACACGCCGGAGCGATGGACGGCGGCGATCGTGGCCGCCACGCGCGCGGCGCGGGCGCTCCCCGGCATCGACACGTCGACACTCCTGATCGCCGGACACTCCGAGGGGGGCGACATGGCGGCCCACGTCGGCGCGGCCATGCCCGAGGCGACGCACATCGCCATCCTCTCCGCCGGAGGCCCGACGCAGTTGTTCGACATGGCCGAGCTGGCGCGTCGCGAACAGACGCCCGGCGAAAACGCCGCCGATCGGGAGGCCCGTGTGGATGGCGTCTACGAGACCTGGGCCCGCATCATGCAGGACCCCGACAGCATCGAGAAATCCGAGTGGGGACACCCCAACCGGCGCTGGTCGACGTTCATGAAGGCAAGCCCCGTGCAGAGCGCGCTGAAGTGCAACGCGAAGTTCTTTCTGGCCTACGGCACGCTCGACACGTCGGTGCCGGTCGAGAGCTGCGATGTCCTGCGGGCGCAGCTGACCGCCGCGGGCAAGGACGTGACGGTCGATCGACGCATCGGCGAGGATCACGGCTACTCAAAGGAAGGCCAGGACCCGCGCGCGGGGTTCACACAGGTGTTCACGAAGCTCGTCGAGTGGTGGGGGCCGAATGGCCACGGGGTCAACGCCCGTTCGGGCAATTAGAAGCGCGCGGCGCAGGCCGGGCTCGGGGCGATCAGGCGGTTGTCCCCGATCCTTCCGCCAGCGCCGGATTGGTTGCCCGTGCCGTGCCGCACTCGGGGCACCGCTCCACGTTGAGGTCGAGCAGCGGGTATTGGCATTTGTGGCAGAGTGGCTCGCGGAGGGCGATGGTGACGAGCAGGCCGCACGAGGGGCAGGCGGACGTGCCGACGCGCGCGTCGAACTTCTTCTTGCAGTGCGGGCAAGTGAGCGAGAGTGCGTCGATGCCGGAGATGGGTTGGGCACTGCGGGCGGGGCTGAGCTTGAGCAGAACGACCAGGGCGATGCTGGCGCAGGCGGTGACGATGCCGGCGGCGCCGGTGAACCGAGCGAGCATCTCGGGGGGCGAGGTCTCGAAGCCCTGTGAGAGCGCGGAGATGTACGTGATGCCGCCCGCGGTCGTGGCGGCGGCGGCGATCGCGACCAGGCGCAGCCACTGAGCCGACTCGGGGAGCGTCAGGTGGAGCACAAGATTCGCATACCCCACGACGCACGCGACGCAGAGAACACCGATGTAGAGGGTCGGATCGGCGGACGGGATGAACCATGTGCCGATCAGGCTCATCACGAACGAGGCGAGGGCCGCCAGCGGGCCGATCCAGCGCCAGAGACGATCGCGCGGGGATGGTGCGATCATGGCGAGCGCGGCCGGGAGCGCGGCGGCGAGCAGCGAGCCGCCGGTTTCGCCGAGCTTGTGGTCGAAGTCAGACCAGATGGCGGCGAGGAACAAGATCGCGGCGAGCGCGTCGGAGACGAGCGAGAATGTCGCCGCAAGGCCGACGCTGGCGGAGCGTCGCGCGGGGATGAGCAAGGCCGCGAGCATGGACGCGAAGAAGATCGTGACCGACGACGCGGCGAACCGGCCCTCGATCTCCCACGACGAGAAGAACAGGCCGATCCAGATCGCGACCAGCGCGAGCACGAACGCGGCGACCAGGCCCATGAGCCCGATCAGCCCGCCCGGGCGCTTCTCGTCTCGGTCGAGGAACTTGCTGAGCGGGAACGCGGCGATCATGGCGGCGGCGGTCAGGGCGCCCATGCCGGCGACGCGCCCCATGACGCGCGCCGACCCGAAGATCGTCAGCACGCCGGCGACCGCGGTGAGCGCCAGCATCCAGAGCATGACGCGGATCAGGACGCGTTGCAGGTTCATGACAGCCTCCGTCCCATGGATTCCAGAAGTATAGTAAGCACTATACTCGATCGGCTTGGCGCGTGCCCGGAACAGACAAACGGGCGAACCGTTCAATCGGGGGCTGGGTCAGGCGGGCGCCCCGGGCGTGAACTCGTCGTTGGAAACGATGAAGTCGGCCCGGGCGCGGTAGAGAGATTCGAAGCGAGCGAAGGTGGGTTCTGCGACGTTGTGAAAGAACTCGCGCGCGGGCTCGACGCCCATGCCGCGTTGCCCGGTGCGCTCGATGTGCTCCCAGCGCGACCAGCGGACCTCGCGCGGCGCCTCGATGAACACCTTGACATCAATCAGCGCCAGCAGCGGCTCGTGCAGGGCGTGGATTCCCTCCAGCACCAGAACGTCGGCGGGCACGCGGGGAGTCTGGCCGACGCGCTTGTGGTGCTGGAACGACCACACGGGGATGTGCGTCTTGCGGCGGGCCAGCAGGGAGCCGAGATCCGCGAGCAGGCGCGGGATATCGGCGCGGTCGGGAAGGTCGCGCTCGCCCGGCTCGGTTTCGTCGTAATCGGGCAGATACGCGTCCGTCGGCACCACGCAGGACGAGAGGCGAGACGCCAGCGTGGACTTGCCCGCGCCGACCGGGCCCGTGACCGCAACGACGCGCGGACGATCGACGGGCGGCAGCCCGTCGAGGTGCCGAAGGATGGTGCGCGGCGCGTCGGCGAACGGGATGTGGGCTGTGTCGGGCATGTTGCGTGAAACACCGGACAGGACATCGCCAATCAGCGCGGCCCGCGGGGATCGGAGGAACGCGAGACCGTGGAGGATGGATCCCCGTGCTTGTCTTGCCCGGGATCGTTCGCCTGCGCCACCATGGCCACGTCCGCGTCGACGGGGAATTCATCCAGCTCATCCACCGGCGCGGTCCCCGAAGCCCTGGCGAGCCGGTGCTGCGTGTAGAGCATGATCGACGCGCCGACGATCGCCACGACGCCCATCGTCCACTGGACCGGCGTGAGCACTTCCCTGAAGAGGTACATCGAGCCGATGCTGACGAAGATCGGCTGGAGCTGCACCACGCCCGCGGAGACCGCCAGCCCGAGGCGCGCGATGCTGATGAAATAAAACGTGTGCCCGAGGCCAACCCCGATGACCGACGAGAGGGCGAGCAGCAGGAGATGCTTGGCGGAGAGGTCAAAGACGCCCATGCCGTGGCGCGGGGCGAACATCAGCATGACGGCGAAGATTCCCGCGGCGGAGAGCACGCTGACGGCGGCAAAGGCGGAGATGGGCGGGATCGCGTGCATGCACTTCCGGACCGCCAGGGCGTAGGCGGCGTAACCGAGGCCCGCGAGGATGGAAAGCATGACGCCGAAGGCCGAGCCCGAGCCAAGCCCTCCGGGCTTGAGCGCGATGGTGAGGAGGGTGCCGAGAATGACGAGAGACATGCCGATGATGAAGCCGCGAGAGGTGATGATGCGACGCTCGCTGACAAAGAGGATGGCGGCGCCGACGGTGACGAAGATGACCTGAAGTCGGAGCGAGAAGGTCATGAGCCCCGGCGAGACGTAGTAGGGCGCCAGGCCGAACGCGATCTGCGCCACGACGTTGAAGAAGCTGGGGACCAGGGCGGCTCGCCACAGGTGCCGCGGGAGCGTGCCGCGGGCCGTGCCGAGCACGAGCACCGGGGCCCAGAGCACGGCGGAGACCGCGTAGCGCCAGCCGTTGGCCGTCCAGCCGTCGATGAGATCGGTGAAATAGCGGAGAAAGAGTGGGATGCTGGACCAGCCAACGAGCGAGCCCAGGATGCACAGGGTGCCCACCCAGCGGCCGCTGGAGCTGTGCGGGGCGCTCGGCGCCGCGCCGCCCGGGAGCAAGCCCTCGCGCGTGCTCGGCGCCGCAACAACGGGTGACGGAATTGGGGACGTGGTCGTCATGCCAGGGATGTGAGGCGGGGAAGGACGCGGCGCCGCGGATCGTAGTCGCCGCGCCGTTTGTGCAATCGGGGGGCGAGATTTCTGGTAAGAAGAGGCATGGGACGCCCTGTGCACCACTGCGGGCGCTGCGGCACGGACCTTACCCGGGTGCGCGCGGTTCTCGATCCCATCTACGCCCTGCCGCTCGTGCGGTGCCCGGCGTGTGGCATGACGGTGGCGCGTCGGAAACACCCGCTTCCCGTGTGGAAGCACCGGGCTTGCCGGGCGATTCCCGCGATCTTCGTCTTGCTCGTTCAGGCGATCCTCACGCCGATCGTCACGATGGTCTGCCTCGTCCTGAGCGCCTTGGTGGCCGAAGAGATCATGATCGTTGGATTCCGGCGTGACGGCCAAGTTCAGTCCGATGTTCTCGGCGCGTTCATCGAGCGATACGCGGAGAGTCCCGAGGAGATGGGCGCCATGATCGCCATGCTGTGTATGGCGGCGGTTGTGGGCGTCTGGATCGGCGTGCTGATGAGCCACTGTCGGCGGCGGGTCGTCATGGCGGGCTGGCTGGCGCTCGTGCTCGGGTATGTCGGGCTCGACACCCTCCGCGCGAGCGTGCCCTGGGTGAAGTGGTTCTTTCAACCGCTGCTGGGTGAGCCTTGGGCCAAGACGCCCCTGCACGGCTCGTTGTGGGCGGGCGTGGTCGTCGCCTCGCTGCCGGTGGTGCTGGCGGCGACGTTCGCGGCGGGAGGGGTGGCGCGGGCCGTGAGCCGGCGACGTGCCGAGCGACGGAAGAAATACATGGCCCGGCGGCGTTCGGCGCGAACGCCGGGCCGATGGAGAGCGTCATGAACAGCTCCGATCCTGTCCGCGAGCCGGGTCCGTCGCTGGTGCCGCAGGCGCCTGGTGAGGTATCAACGGCCGCCACGCAGAACACAAGGCCGGGCGCGCCCGCCGCCGCGCCCGAGCGGATCGCGATCGTCTCGGGCGATCGAGTCTGCGGGTCGTGCGGCTTCAACCTGCACGGGCAGCACGTGGTGCGCGAAGAGCACTACGCCATGCTCATGATCCGTTGCCCGGAATGCGGGCAGGTCGCCTCGCTCCACGAATACCCGGTGCTCGGGGCCTGGGCCAGGCGGCTGGGCATGGTCCTCGCGGCGTTGTGGCTGTTCGTGATGGTGGCGGCGGTGGCGGCGACGATCGGGGCGCTGACCGGGGGGGCCTTCATTGTCTCACAGGCCGCGGTCTCGGGCGTGACGCGCGACATCGCATCCGTGCATGCCAAGCACGTCGAGCAGCGGTTGAAAGAAGTCGACGTCAAGATCGCACGCCTTCAGGCGGGGGATCCCGCGTTCGGGTCGCCCGCGGCGGCCGGGGCGACCGATCCGAACCAGGTGCGTGCCGCCGCACTCGCCGCCTCCTTCTCGACCTTGAACAACGAGCGGCAGAACTTGCAGTGGATCATGCAGAACCGCGACTCGGATTATGAGTGGCTGGAGCAGAGCTGGTGGGAGGTCAACCGCACCAATGCCGACTTTGCCCGGAGTCTTTGGAAGTCGATGGACTGGCGCCGCCTGTTCTGGGCCACGATCGGCGCCGGCATGATGCCGCTGATCGCCGGAGTCTTTTGGGCCGTCTCTTGCCCCCGCTGGCGAGGACGCTCCCTTCTGGTCGCGTGGGTAGTGCTCACAACGCTCGGCGTCTTGGGGTTGGTGTACGTCACGGTCAAGCCGGTCCTGGACTCCGACGTTCGTCTCTGGGGCGGCCTGAACATCGTGCACGCGGTCAAGGCCGCGCGCGAGATCGTCGGCCCGATGCCCAGCATCCTCGCCATCGCGATCATGAGCGGCGTGCTTCTGCTGGCGATGCGATACGGGCGTGCGTGGGCGCGGCTGGCGATCCGGACGCTGCTCCCGCCGCGACTGCGTGTGAGCTTTGCCTACCTGTGGTGGTGCGACGGGAAAGAGATGCCGCGGACACGCGCCGCGTCCGGACAACCCGCGTAGGCACCGATATCCACCGTCGCGGCCGGCCGCGCCCGACGTTCCCTGTCTCGCCGGCACGCTCCTTCGCTGCCTCGCTTCCTTTCCTACCATCCCTCGCAATGACCGACAAGCCCGCCCACATCCGTAATTTCTCGATCATCGCCCACATCGATCACGGCAAGAGCACCCTCGCCGACCGGCTCCTCCAGGCGACCAACGCGGTTTCGGCGCGCGAAGCCCGCGACCAGATCCTCGACTCGATGGACATCGAGCGCGAACGCGGCATCACCATCAAGGCCTCCGCCGTCACCGTCTTTCACCGGCACAAGCCCGGCATGACGACCGACGAGCTCGAAAACGAATACGAGGCCCCCGTCGACGACAACGCCGAGCCCACGCACCACAAGACCAGGAAGGGCGAGTCCGCCGAGGCCCACGGCGAGCTCTACATGCTCAACTTCATCGACACCCCCGGGCACGTCGACTTCAACTACGAAGTCTCGCGCGCCCTCAAGGCCTGCGAGGGCGCCATCCTCGTCGTCGACGCGACCCAGGGCGTGCAGGCCCAGACCCTCGTCAATGCGTACCTCGCGATCAACGAAAACCTCACGATCGTCCCCGTCATCAACAAGATCGACCTTCCCTCAGCGCGCGTCAACGAGGTCGCCGAGGAGATCGAGCAGACGCTCGGCTTCCCCGCCGAGGACTGCCTGCTCGTCTCGGCCAAATCCGGCGTCGGAATCCCGCAGCTCCTGGCCGCCATCTGCGAGAAGATGCCCGGCCCGCGCAAGCAGGTCGTCCCCCAGCTCCGCGCCCTCATCTTCGACGCCATCTACGACGACTACCGAGGCGTCATCGTCTACTGCCGAATCTTCGACGGCGAGCTGAAGGTCGGCGACAAGATCCGCATGATGGGCATCGGCCGGTCCTTCCTCGTCACCGAGATCGGCAAGATGAACCCCAAGCCCTACCGGCTTCCCGACGGCAAGGTCGGCCCCGGCGAAACCTGCTACGTCGTCGCCGCCATCCGCTCCCTCAAAGACGTCCGCATCGGCGACACCATCACCCTCGAGCAGAACCCCGCCACCGAAGCCCTCCCCGGCTACCAGCCACCGCGACAGATGGTCTTCTGCGACTTCTACCCCGCCACCAGCGAAGAAGGCGACGGCCCGGACTTCGAAGACCTCCGCGACGCCATCGAAAAGCTCTCCCTCAACGACTCCTCCTTCACCTTCCAGCACGTCCACTCCGAAGCGCTCGGCTTCGGCTTCCGCTGCGGGTTCCTCGGCCTGCTCCACATGGACATCATCCAGGAACGCCTCGAACGCGAGGGAAACGTCCAGGTCGTCCAGACCGCGCCCACCGTCTCCTACCACGTCCTCGTCCGCGGCACCGACACCGTCACCGGCGCCAACGGCCAATCACTCAAGTCCGTCGACCCAGCCTCCGCCTTCTTCCGCGACGTCAAGCCAGGCACCCAGCTCCTGGAGGTCCACAACCCCGCCGACCTCCCCAACCTCAGCTACGTCGAGGAAATCCGCGAGCCCATCTGCCGCGTCGAGATCCTCCTCCCCAAGGAATACATCGGCGATGTCATGAAGCTCTGCCTCGACCGGCGCGGCACGTACAAGTCGCAGTCGTTCGTCTCCGTGTCACGCGAGATGATCATCTTCGAGATCCCCCTCGCCGAAATCATCTACGACTTCTTCGACAAGATGAAGGGCCTGACCAGCGGCTACGGCACGATGGACTACGAGGTCATCGAGTACCGCGCCGACAACCTCGTCAAGCTCGACATCCTCATCAACGGCGACCCCGTCGAGGCCCTGGCCGTCATCGTCCACCGCGAAAAGGCCGAGCAACGCGGGCGCGCCCTCATCAAACGCCTCAAGGAACAGATCCCCAAGCACCAGTTCGAGATCCCGCTCCAGGCCGCCATCGGCGCCAAGGTCATCGCCCGCGAGACGATCAAGGCGTACCGCAAGGACGTGCTGGCCAAGTGCTACGGCGGCGACGTGTCACGCAAGCGCAAGCTCCTCGAGAAACAGAAAGAGGGCAAGAAGCGCATGAAGAACGTGGGGAGCGTGACCATCCCGCAGGAGGCCTTCATGGCCGTGCTGGATCAGGGGGATTGAGGAAAGGTCGCAATGCGTCGTTTCGGCACGACCTTCATTGACGTGTTGCGATCAGCTCGTATCGCGGCGTGGTGGACACACCGACTCGGGATTCTGAGGAGCCCTGGTGGCCACGCCCCGGTACCACATCAACGTGTTTTTCAGCCCAGATGACAAGGCGTACATCGCCGATGTTCCCGATCTGAAATACTGCTCCGCGCACGGGCCGACTCCTGAAAGAGCGATCCGCGAGGTCATGATCGCCATCGATTTGTGGACCGCGGCAGCCAAGGCCAACGGGCGTTGCGTGCCCAAGCCCCGATAGCGTCCCGTCATCGACGCCGCCGCGTCGTAGGCCGCGGCCCGAACGACTCGGCCTTTTCTCCGCGGCGTTCAGGGGAGCCGTGGCTCGGCTTCCACCGTCACCCCCGCCGAGAAATCCGCGCCGGACCCCGCTAACCTTGACTCCCCCTCGGGCGGGCTTTCGGGGCCCGTTTCGATCGGTATTTGTCTGGGAATCGGGTTTCCTCAACGAGACGGGCGTTCGAAGGGACGCCGCCGACCAATCGGAGTGTCACGTGAAGATCAAGACCGACGAGATCGCGAGCGTTATCAAGCGTGAGATCGAGCAGTATTCCGCCGAGCTCGAGGTGTCGGAGGTTGGGCGTGTCATCGAGATCGGCGACGGCATCGCGCGGGTGTATGGCCTGGCGAACGCGATGGCCGGCGAGCTTCTGGAGTTCCAGACCGCCGATGGCGCGGTGATGGGCCAGGTGTTCAACCTCGAGCTCGACACGGTCGGCGCCGTGATCTACGGCGACTATCTGGCGGTGAAGGAAGGCGACATGGTCAAGTCGACCGGACGCCTGCTGGAAGTGCCGGTCGGCGAGGCGCTGCTGGGTCGCGTGGTCGATCCGCTGGGCCGGCCGCTCGACGACAAGGGCCCGATCAACGCCACCGAGTTCCGCAAGGTCGACATCATCGCGCCGGGCATCGCCGAGCGTCAGCCGGTGCACGAGCCGATGCAGACGGGCATCAAGGCCGTGGACTCGATGATCCCGATCGGCCGCGGGCAGCGCGAGCTGATCATCGGCGACCGCAAGACGGGCAAGACGGCGGTGGCGATCGACACGATCATCAACCAGAAGCAGTACTGGGGCACCAAGGACGCGGTGGTCTGCATCTATGTCGCGGTCGGTCAGAAGGAATCGACCGTCGCGGGCGTCGTCGAGGTTCTGAAGAAGAACGGCGCGATGGACTACACAATCGTCGTGAACGCGTCGAGCTCGGACCCCGCGCCGATGCAGTATGTCGCGCCGTACTCGGGCACGGCGATGGCCGAGTATTTCATGTGGCAGGGCAAGCAGGGCAAGACTCCCAAGCACGCGCTGTGCATCTACGACGACCTGTCGAAGCAGGCGGTGGCGTATCGCCAGCTCTCGCTGCTCCTGCGTCGCCCGCCGGGCCGCGAGGCGTATCCGGGCGACGTGTTCTATCTCCACTCGCGCCTTCTGGAGCGCGCCACGAAGCTGTCGGACGAGAACGGCGCCGGATCGATCACCTCGCTCCCGATCATCGAGACGCAGGAAGGCGACGTGTCGGCCTACATCCCGACCAACGTGATCTCGATCACCGACGGCCAGATCTACCTGGAGCCGGAACTCTTCTTCTCGGGCGTGCGCCCCGCGATCAACGTCGGCATCTCGGTGTCGCGCGTGGGCGGCAACGCGCAGGTCAAGGCGATGAAGAAGATCGCCGGCTCGCTGCGGCTCGACCTCGCGGCGGCCCGCGAGCTCGAGGCGTTCGCGCAGCTGGGCACGGAGCTCGACAAGGCGACGCAGCGCCAGCTGGACCGCGGGCGTCGAATGGTGGAGCTGCTCAAGCAGGGCCAGTACACCCCGTTCCACATCGTGGACCAGGTGATCTCGGTGTTCGCGGGGAGCAAGGGCTACCTGGACGACGTGGCGGTGGCGGACGTGCGTCAGTTCGAGATGGACCTCCTGAAGTTCTTCCAGGCCGCGGGCAAGCCGGCGTGGAACGCGCTCAACGAGAAGAAGGCGCTGGACGCCGAGACGGAGAAGAAGCTGGAAGAGGCGATCAAGAGCTTCAAGAGCACGTGGAAGCCTGCGAAGTAGCGATCAAGCATGCATGATGAATCGAGGCCCCGGTATTCCCGGGGCTTTTTCTTTGCGATGCGGGGCGATTCGGACGGCGATGCGCTCGCGCGACGCCCTCAACTCATGCGCGCGGAGTGGCAGGGCGCGATCCCCGTGCTTCCCCTACACTGCGCCGGCTATCGGGCATGGCCCGGGGAGTGCGCATGGCGTCCATCGTCTTTTACTTTCAGGTCCACCAGCCGTACCGCCTGAAGCGGTACTCGGTCTTCCACTCCGACCCGTTCTACTTTGACGACGAAAAGAACCGCCAGGTGCTGCTGAAGGTCGCCGACAAGTGCTATCGCCCGGCGACGACGCTCATCCTCGACCTGGTGGAGCGGCACAAGGGTAACTTCAAGGTCAGCTACGCGATCACGGGCGTGGTGCTCGACCAATTGGCGGCGTGGGCGCCCGACGTGCTGGACCTCTTCAAGAAACTCGCCGACACGGGCTGCTGCGAGTTCATCGGCGAGACATACCACCACTCGCTGTCGTTCCTCTATTCGAAGGACGAGTTCACCGCCCAGGTCGACATGCACTCGGCCAAGATCAAGGAGCACTTCGGGCAGACGCCGCGTGTGTTCCGGAACACGGAGCTGATCTACGCCAACGAGCTTTCGTACTACCTGGCCGACATGCGGGACGCGCAGGGCAAGCCGCGCTGGCTGGGGGCGATCTGCGAGGGGACGGACCTGCTGCTCGGCTATCGCTCGCCGAACTACATGTACCGTCCGCCGGACTTGTTCGGAAAGACGGTGATGAACGCGGACAACAAGGCGTTCGCGCTCCTGCTGAAGAACTATCGCCTGTCGGACGACGTGGCGTTCCGCTTCAGCAACCGCGGGTGGGCGGAGTGGCCGCTGACGGCGGAGAAGTTCGCGGGCTGGGTCAACCAGATCAACGGCGACGGCTATCTGTGCAACCTGTTCATGGACTACGAGACCTTCGGCGAGCACCAGTGGGCCGACACGGGGATCTTCGAGTTCCTCAAGACCCTGCCCGAAAAGGTGTTCGACGTGAACCCCGGGCACAACCACTTCAACACGGTGTCGGAGGCGATCGCCCAGTTCCCGCCCGTGGGTGTCTACGACGCGCACAACTGGATCTCGTGGGCCGACACGGAGCGCGACCTGACGGCGTGGCGCGGCAACGCCATGCAGAACAACGCGCTGGACGAGTGCTACCGCGTGGAGGGGCTGGTGAAGGACTTCGTGAAGAAGTCGGTGGGCGACAAGGCCAAGAGCGAGCACGCGGCCCACGTGCTGGCGGACTGGCGGAAGCTGACGACCAGCGACCACTTCTACTACATGTGCACGAAGTTCTGGGCCGACGGCGACGTGCACAAGTACTTCAGCCCGTACGACTCGCCCTACGACGCGTATATCAACTACATGAACGTGATGGACAACGTGAAGGCGCGGATCAGGGGGTAGGCGGCACGCGTCGGAGCCCGGATGGAGGGCGCGTGGCTGATCGCGAGGATTCGCCGATGCGCGGCGACGGGCTCGATGGTTCAGGGAAGGATCGGCGGTAGACCGGCCGAGGCCGACGGGCCGCCCACGAGCGAGGCCCTCCCGACGGGTCCGTGCCACGAGACTACGCGAGCGCCGGCGCCCCGCTCGGCGAGTGTTCTATCCGACGCGCCTGAGCTTGGTGACGCGCCCGACCTCGACCCATTCGACGACGAAGATGTTGCCGGCGTGGTCCCAGATCGCGCTGTGGGGGCAGATGAACTTGCCGGGGATGAACTGCTCGCGCGGCTTGTCGCGCAGGTCCATCTTCTCGCCATCGCAGAGGTGCGTGATGAGCTTGTTGTCCTTGTTGAAGATGGAGACGCGCGCCTGCAGGTCGGGGATGAGGAGGTCCGTGCCGCGCTGGTGGAAGTGGCAGGGGAGCTTGAGCTCGTCGGTGACGAAGGAGAGGTGCTCGCCGGCGGTGGAGAAGTACTGGATGCGGTGGTTGGCGCGATCGGCGACGGCGAGCACGGGCGTGCTTCCGCGGGTGTCGATCATCAGGCCGTGCGGGCAGTTGGTCTTGCCCGGCTCGCTCCCCGCGCCGCCGAAAGACTTCTTGTAGTTGCCGTCGGTGTCGTAGATGTGGATCCAGCTCTTGCCGTAGCCGTCGGCGATGAAGAGCGTGCCGTCGCTGGTGATGGCGACGTTGGTGGGGTGGTACTCGCCGGGGTTGGCGTAGAGCCCGTCGGCGTCGGGGACGCCCCGTTGCCAGACGACCTTGCCGGCGAGGTCGGTCTTGAAGACCTGGCCGCGGGCTTGATCGCAGAGGTAGAGGAACTCCTGCCCGTTCTCCTTGTTGATGTGCAGGCCGTGCGCGCCGCCGGCGATGCCCAGCTCGGCGCCCCAGGCGCCGACGTATTTCCCGTCGGCGTCGAACACAACCATCGCGTTCTTCTCCTGGCTTGATGCGTGGATCGTGTGCTTGATGTAGATGCGGCCTTGGGAGTCCTCGCACACGCCGTGCGTGTTGCCGTAGGCGATGGTCTTGGGGAGCTGGCCCCAATCGTGGATGACCTCATACCGATGATCGCCGGCGCCGACGATGATGGGTTCCTTGCCGGACTTGTTCGACGCGGTGACGACGCGGGGGAACGAAAGCGCGGACGCGGCGCCGACGGCGGCGACCCCCTTGAGGAACGTGCGGCGGGAAGGACGATCAATCGACGCGGCCATCGGGAATCTCCAGGTGTGCCGGCGAGCGTGACGCCGGAGTGCCTGTTTGTACCCGATTTCCTGTCTTCTTGCACTCTGTTTGCACGGCTCGGGGTGGTGCTCATGACGAGCAGGCGCCCGCCGTGGGAGCCCATGCTGACAGGGTGCGAATCCGCCGCTCGGGCGCGAACTCATCGGCGGATCGGTCGTATCGCAGACAGGAGGTTTCATATGACACTACGTTTCGTCGATGGACCGATGCCGACCACGCAGGCGGTGCTTGATCATGTCCGCGAGCGGATCATGCACGCGGTCGGACGCTTCGAACCGAGGATCGCCGCGGTCGAGGTCCGTATTCAAGACGTCAACGGCCCGCGCGGCGGCATGGACAAGCAGTGCCGGATCCTCGCCTCCATTCCCCATCGAGCCCCCGTCATCGTGGCGGAGCAGGCCAGCGGCTTTTATGAGGCCATCGACCTCGCGTCGCACAAGCTCAAGAGGGCTGTCACCCGCATGATCGATCGGCGCAAGCGCGGCTGAGCCCGGGCGGGGCTTGGCCACGCGCTGATCGCCCCGGGCGGATTCTGTCGCCCGGGGCTTTGAAAACGGGCCGAATCACGACGGATTTCCGTGAGCGGCGGAGAGCCCGATCGCCTTGTTTCCCACGGGGCGTTCTGTCATACTGGTGTCGTCCAACAGGAGAAGGGACGACATGTCAAAGAACGCACTTTCGTGCTCGCGCGCGGGCCTTGTGACCATCGCACTCGTGGCGGCCGGCTTTGCCGCGCCCGCGGCGTACGCCGGTCACACCAACAACATCATGATCACCGGCTATTGGCCGCCCACCAATTGGATGGTGTCGCGTTTCAGCACGAACCCCGAGCTGAATCCCGATGGGTGGATCGGCGGCAACTGGGAGGGCCGCGGCTACAACGTCTACTCATTCTTCCCCACGTTCAATCCCGACGACGGACCGAACTGGGGCAAGGGCACGGGCGATTTCGAGGTTGACTATCAGGACACGTCGGCGGATTGGCAGCGGATCGTCAACCAGGTGAAGCCGTGCGCGATCATCACGTTCTCGCGCGGGAACGCGGGCGTGAACTGGGAGGTCGAGTCGCGCCTGAAGATGCGGGCCGCGAGCGCCTGGATCCCCGACTACCTCGATCCGAAGCGTCCGAGCGAGGACATGCCCATCTTCGCGGATCTGGTGCCGAACCAGATCGTGCCGAGCACGCTCCCGATGCAGGCGATCGTGGACGCCGTCAAGGCGTCCGGCGCGATCAGCAACGCGTACATCGATACCGGCAACGGCTTTGGCGGCGGGTTCCTCTCCGAATTCATCGGGTTGCACGGCGAGTGGTACAACATGCAGCATTCGGGAGTGAACGATCCCTATAGAAACTTCGCGGCGGGGCACATCCACGTGGGGATCGGGACGCCGCTCGAGGCCGCGAATTCGGCGACCGAGACCACGCTCCGGGTTCTGACCAGCTACCTCGACACGGTGGTTCCGGCGCCGGGACCGGCCGTGGCCGTCTCTCTCGGACTGGCGACAGCCGCTCGTCGTCGGCGATGCTAACGAATTGCGAATACAGCCCAAGATTTTTTCGCAAGATTGACAATCTCGCGCGACATCGGCTGCGAAGGGATGTTGCCATCGCGTTCCGGTGCGTGAGAAGGGTACCGTAATGACGTTGATCTATGGAGTGCTGGTGGTGCCCGCACTCCGACCGCGTTTCCGCCGCGGCAGATCGACAGGTAGACGCTTTGGATTCAAAGGAGACAGACATGAAGAAGGTGACAATCATCGGCGCCATCGGGGTTCTTTCGCTGGCCAGCGGCGCGAGCGCCCAGATCTGGGCCACGCAGGCGCATCTCTACACCCCCGGCACGCAGGAGGACGGGAGCCCGCTGCCCGTGGAGCGCACGGACACCACTAAGGCCCTCGGCGTTCCCGAGAACGACGACAGCTTCCCCGACACCATCAACTTCGTCTCGCTGGGGTTCGGTGGGTCGCTGGTGCTCTCGTTCGGCCAGAAGTTCAAGGACAACATCTACTGGTACGAGACGACCTGGAACGCCGCGACCGGGCACTTCGAGTACGCCGACCTGTTCGTCGGTTCCGGCAGCGATCCGAGCACGGCCTCGTATTACTTCGTCGGCAACCTCTCGAACCTGATCGAGGGCGTGCCGTCGTCGTTGGCCACCGTCCAGGCAAACACGGGCATCAGCGCCTGGGACTACGTGAAGTTTGTTGACACCAGCAGCTTCATCGGCTTCCCCTTCGCCGACGGCTGGGACATCGACGGCGTCGGCGCCGACCCGGTGCCCGCGCCGGGCGCGGCGGCGCTCCTGGGCCTCGGAGGCTTGCTGGCGGCGCGTCGTCGTCGCTGATCACCGAGTCAGAAACACTGCCCTGGCGCGGTGCGTTGTTCCCGCGCCACATTGAACGAGAGAGAGAGAGATCACGCCGACGCCCTCGAAAAGAGGGCGTTGTGCTTTTCCTTCGTACGGGAGCGCATCGTGCGATCGGGAACACCCACACCGTCTCGAAGGAGTGCTCCTCCATCAAGGGTGGCGCAGCTGCATCGAGGAGCGGAGGCTGTCCTATGCTACCGGGCGGGCGAGCGTCCCCACAACCGACTGAGCCACGGCACGATCGCGCCGCCCACGTTCGCCAGGCGGAGCTCGGGCCACGGGATCGGCGTGGTCCCGCCCATGATTCTCGCGATGACCAGGCCCATGAACAGCCACGCGGCGTTCACGGACTCACCGATCCCCCGCCGCGTCCGCTCGCTGTTGCAGCGCATCACGAGCATGGTCGCGTCGTCGTCGAGGGGCAGGCCACGGTTCATCGCTCTTGCGCGCTCCACGACGCGAGACGCGAGGGTTTCTGGGTCGGCGGGCCCGAGGTCACGCAGGAGCTGGATGAGCCCGGCCTCTCCCAGGAGGCGTCCCTGATCGTCCTTGGCCTCGATCAGCGAGTCGGTGTAGAGAATGACGAGGTCGCCCTCGTCGAGGCGCACGCCCAGCTGGTCGTAGCGAGCGAAATCGAGCACGCCGAGCGGGAGGTTGGACGGGGCTTCGGGGTCCGGCTGAGACTCGGGGCTCGACGCCGCGACGCCCGGTGTTCCGGCGCGTCGGGGCTCTGGCGATCGTGAGTCACGATCCGCGTCGTCGCGCAGGATGAACGACCACTCGCCGGTCGAGGCGTGGTATCGGATCGGGCGGGGATGGCCGGCGTTGCAGGTGACGAAGTAGCGCGTCGGGGCCCAGTAGGTGCCGAGCACCGCGGTCGCGAACGACCCCGTTTCCTGACCCACGAACTCGCGGTTCAGCGATTCGACGAACTTGGTCTGATCCAGGAAGTTGACGAACTGGCGCATCAGGTTGCGGAGGCGGACGGCGATCTCCGCGACGCGGCGCCCGTGCCCGGAGACATCGGCGATGAGAATCCGGGTGATGCGCCCCGTGGCGCAGGAGCTGAGGTAGTGCACGTCGCCGCCCGCGGTGTCCCCCTGGTAAGGACGGCTGTAGACCCAGGCGTCGAGCCCGGGCATGTTGACCGCGCTCTGGACGGCGTTGTTGCCGCCCCAGACCTCCATGCACTGGAGCGTGTGGGATTCCGTGGTTGAGGCCGTGCTGGGCATGTGAATGGGCCGGAAGAATCAGGCGTCAGGGAACAGCGGTCGATCGGCCCGTCGAACTCAAGCCCGGCCGGGTCTGAAGGCACGCGGCGGGCGAAGATCCTTCGCATCCCGCGGTCCGTTGGACGCGTCCGACCATCCGAACGGCGAGAGCCCGACGCCGCCTTGGATGCCTTCCACGTCAGCCGGTGACGGCGGCGAGGAGCTCCTCAATCCCCTGGCCCTTGGTCGCGATCGTCTCGATGATGGGGCGCCTGCCCGCGACGTCGCGGAGGTCACGGACCAGGTCGCTCTCGCCCGGGTGGTCGGCCTTGTTGCACACGAACACGTCGGCGATCTCGAGGATGCCCGCCTTGTCCATCTGCACGGCGTCGCCCATGCCGGGCGTGAGCACGACGGCGGTGCGGTCGACGTGCTGGCGGATGCGCGTTTCGTTCTGCCCCGCGCCCACGGTTTCAACGAACACGAGATCGAACGCGTCCGGGCCGTCGCAGGCGCCGCCGATGAGCTCGAGGATTTCGGGGAGGGCGCGGTAGTCCTCGCCGCTGATCGCGAGGGAGCGGTAGTAGATCGAGTCTCCCATGGTGTTGAAGTCGACGCGGAGCCGATCGCCCAGAAGCGCGCCGGAGGTGATGGGGCTCATGGGGTCGAAGGCGACGACGGCGCAGCGCCCGCCCCGCCCCTCGGCCTTGTTGCGGCGGGAAAACTCCGACGCGAGCTGCGCGACCAGGGTGCTCTTCCCGGCGCCGGGCGAGCCGGTGATGCCGACGACGCGGGCGGGGCGGCGGCGCCTGGCGCCGGCGCGGAACCCCTTGCCGTCGTGGAGCTGGGAGATGTCGCGGGCGAGCTGCGCGACAGCGTTGCTGTTCGAGACTGTTGCGGGTCGCGGCCGGACGGCGCCGCGCACCGCCTCGACGATGTCGAGCAGCCCGACGCCGGTGGTGAAACAGCGCTGGATCCCGCCCTCGATCAACCTCGGGATGTCCTCCTGCGGGAGGATGCCGCCCATGTAGACCGGGATGTCGGGGCGGCCGAGCTCTCGCAGATCGCTCACCAGGCGCGGGCCGAGGACCAGGTGCGAGTTCGACATCATCGAGGCGCACACGACGTCGCAGTCCTCGTCGCGGGCGGAGACCGCCAGCGATCGGGGCGTCTGCCACAGACCGGAGTAGATGACGTGGACGCCGGAATCGCGGAGCGCGCGGGCGATGACCTTGACGCCGCGGTCGTGCCCGTCGAGCCCCATTTTGCCCAGGAGAACGCGCGGGCGGTGGGGCAGGTCGGCGCAGCGATCCGTTTTCTCAAACTCGGTCGTCGGTGTGTTGAGCGAGGTGGTCATGAAGCGTGTCCTTGGGCGCGGTTCCCGGGGCCGGAGGCTCCGACCGACGCAAATGACTCTACGCGAGGCGGCGTCGCCGATCCCGCGCATCGCCCGCGTCCGACCAGTTCCCCAACGGGGTGCGGCCGGTGTGGAGTCGTCAATCCGGGATCCGGATCGTGCGCGGGTCGAATGTCGCCTTGGGAACCGAGAGCTTCATCGACGCCAGGGTCTTGACCAGAATCTCCGCGATGACGGCGTTCCGCACCCACTTGTGGTCGGCGGGCACGATGTACCACGGCGCGTGAGGCGTGGAGCATCTGGACAGCGCGTCCTCGTAGGCCTTCATGTATTTCGGCCAGAGCTTTCGCTCCTCGATGTCCCCGGGCGAGAACTTCCACACCTTCCGGTGGTCCTTCAGGCGGGCGAGCAGCCGCTCCTTCTGCTCGCGCTTCGAGATGTGCAGGAAGCACTTGACGATCACCGTGCCGGTGTCGGCGAGCAGCTTCTCGAAGCTGTTGATCTGGTGATAGCGGGCCTTCCATACCTTGGCGGGCACCAGCTCTCGCACGCGCGCGATCAGCACATCCTCGTAGTGCGAGCGGTTGAACACGCCGATCTCGCCGCTCGCGGGCACGGCCTTGTGAATCCGCCACAGGAAATCGTGGCCCAGCTCTTCGGGGCTGGGGGCTTTGAACGAGGTGACACGACAACCCGACGGATCCAGCCCGGCCATCACATGGCGGATGGTCCCGTCCTTGCCGCTGGTATCCATGCCCTGCAGGACCAGGAGCACCGAGCGAGTCCGCTCGGCGTAGAGCAGGTACTGGAGGTCGTTGAGACGGTCGAGCAGCGCGGCCTGATGGGCGCGCGCGGCGTCCTCCGAATCGAGCCCGAGCGTGTCGCCCGGGTTGCGCTTGTCCAAGCGGGGCGAATCGCCCGGTTCAAGGCGGAGGCGATCAACCAGGCTTCGGGATGACATGGCTTGGAGAAGGCGAGGATCGGGTCAGCCGCCGTGCCCCGTGGGAAGCTTCGGCTTCGTGGGTTTCGCGATGTCCTTGCTCGAGTCACCGGCGAGGTTCTTGCCGCAGTGAGGGCAGTTGTCCGGGTATGAGCCGTGCCCGACGGGTTCAAAGACCTGATTGCAGAAAGGGCACTCGTAGACCTCGGTGCCGAGCTTTCCGCACTTGGGGCACTTGGGGATGGCCGATCCGGTCTGGCGCTGGACCGCGAGCAGGTCCTTGCGCTTCATCTTGAAGACTTCGTTGCAGGAAGAATTCGAGCACTGCCAGACGGACATCTCGTCCATCACCAGGTCGCCTTCCTTGGGCGTGTTGACAAATCGGAAGATCAAGAACGCCGCGGCGCCCAGCAGCACGGTCACGAGCGCCAGCTTGAGTCCATTGTTCAAGTTCGACTCTCCGGGAGGTCGTTGCACGACCTCACATCCATTGGGATCGGGGCGGACCGGGATAGGGCCGGACCCTACTTCTTGGCCAGAATGTCCTTCAGCGTCTTGTGCTGACGGTTCCACTTGGCGACCCACTCCGGCTTCTGATCCTGCCAGTCCTGCCAGTTCTTGGCAGCGGCGGTGTTCTGCTCGTTGGTGGGAAGATCGTCAACCGGCGCCGGGGCGATGTCGTTGCGCTTGACCGAGGTCGCGTGCCCGTCGGCCCACATCACATCGGTGTTCTTGCTGTGCACATAGCCCGGCCAGGAGGTGCGTCCGCCCTTCTCGGCGACGATGTACATGTCTTCGGAGAGGTCGCCGCGGCTGTCGGTCACCACGATCATGCGATCGGGGAAGACGACGGTGCTCAGCTTGGGCTCAAAGTACGGGATTTCGCCGTCGCCCTGGGGGGGCGGACTGACCGATTCCTTGGGGTTCTTGATGTGCCCGCCGAGGCCCAGCGCGATGTGGTTGCCGGCGCCGTAGGTGTCGAGAAGAGATTCGCCCCACCCGTTGTAGCCGTAGCTGAACCCGCGCTTGCGCTTGCCGCGCAGTTCGAGCTCCTCGGACATGTACCCGACGAGCGGGTTGTTGGGGTTTTCGGCCTTGGATTCTCCGCCGTCCAAGCGTGAGATGTACTTGTAGACGAAGTCCGCGCCGCGCGACGGGCAGTTGAACACGCCGTAGGAGTTGTCCAAGGTCTTCTTGAGGCGCCCGACCCAGCTGAAGAGCCAGTCGCCGTTCTCGCGCGGGGCCTGCCAGTGCTCACCCGGGAAGTAATCCTTGTTCTCGTTGTAGTAGAAGCCAAGGCCGGTGCCCTGCTGCTTGAGGTTCGAGAGGCAGATCGCCTGGCGGGCCGCCTCGCGCGCCTTGCCGAGCGAGGGGAGAAGGATCGCGATCAAGAGCGCGATGATGGCGATGACGACGAGCAACTCGATCAACGTGAAAGCCGCGCTGCGAATCCTCATGGCGAATTCCTTCTCTTCGCGTTCGATGGTGTGGACGAGGGCCAAGAACGGTCGCCGCTCGTCGATCTAAGACCGATGCTGCGATTATGACGCATCATGCCCGAGAACGCAACCCGGTTCCTCACCGAATCCAAACAAGAGACAGCAGTCCTGTATAGTTCAGTTTTTGGAAGGTTCGCCGGTCTTTCCGCTCGCCGGAGTGAGCTTGGCGGCCTCCTCGGCGGTGATCTTCTTCGCGGAGGTAATGGTCACGGGCTCGACGGGCACGTCGGAATAGAACCCCTTCGTGGTGGTCTTGACGCCCTCGATCTTGTCGACGACATCCATTCCGGCAATCACGCGCCCGAAGACGGCGTAGCCCGCGCCGTCGCGGGGCTGATCGAGGAACGCGTTGTCCTTGGTGTTGATGAAGAACTGGTTGGAGCCCGAGTCGGGCTTGTTTCCCAGGCGGGCCATGGCGATGGTGCCCCGCTTGTTTGAGAGGCCGTTCTTCCATTCGTTCTTGATGCCTTCGCCCTTGGCACGTTCGACCATTTTGGCGTCGAACCCGCCGCCCTGAATCATGAAGCCCTTGATGACGCGGTGGAAGATCGTGCCGTCGTACGCGCCCTTGGCGACGTAGCCGAGGAAGTTCTCGGTGGAGATCGGGGCCTTGGCGTGGTCGAGCTCGATGACCAGATCACCCATGGACGTGGAGAGTTGAACGTACACGCGGTCCTCCGTTGACTTTGGCTCGGCGGGCTTCGAATCCTGCTTCTCGCCCGGCTTCTTGTCGCCGGGCTGTGATTCCGGCTTGGTTGCCGGCTTGGTTTCTGGTTGGGTGGCGGGTGGCTGGGCGGGCGGCTCGGCCGGTTTGGGCGCCTGGGCGTGGGCCGACATCACGAACGTGGAAAGGACCAACGACGCCGCGAACGCCATGAGCTTGTTCATTGGTGGTGCACCCTGTCGTGGAGATCGACGTGAAGGCCGACCCCAATCGGCCGATAACGGGAGAGGATAGGCGTCGCGCGTCCGCCGGGTGGTTGGTCGGGCGGGGCCTGTTGGAGTTCCCGATGTGCCGCTTTGTGCTGTACCAGGGCCCGCCGCTGACGCTGGCGTCATTGGTGATCGACCCGGCCAATTCGATCATCAACCAGAGCATCCGGGCGCGCGAGAGCGACGATGCGATCAACGGCGACGGATTCGGCGTCGCGTGGTATGTGCCGGAGCTTTCGGAGGAGGCGGGGGTCTTCAAGTCGTTCACGCCGGCCTGGAGCAACCAGAACCTCATCCACCTGGCGAGGGTGACGCGGAGCCGATGCGTGATGGCGCACGTCCGGGCGGCCACGCCCGGGCTGGCGGTGAGCGAGCTTGATTGCCACCCCTTCACGCGAGGGCGGTTCACGTTCATGCACAACGGGGACGTGGGGGGCTTCTCGCACATCCGGCGCGCCATCCAGCAGCGACTCTCCGATCGCGCGTTCGCGTCGATCCAGGGCTCGACGGACTCGGTGCACGTGTTCGCGCTCTTCCTCGATCACCTGTGGCATTCCAACATCACCGACCCGCTGCGGGCGATGGCGGCCTCGCTCATGCGCGCGGTGCACGACGTGCAGGCGCTCCAGGAGGCGCACCGCGTGAGCGAGTTCAACTACCTGAACATCGCGATCTCCGACGGCGCCCAGTCGGTGGCGCTGCGGTTCACGACGGACGATCCGAAGCACGCGTCGTCGTTGTACGTGCATACCGGAAGGAAGTATGTCTGCGACGGGAATATCTGCCGCATGGTCGATCCGGAGAAGGGCCAGGGCGCGGTGCTGATCTCGAGCGAGCCGTTGAGCGATGATCCGGGGTGGCAGACGGTGCCGGTGAATCACCTGGTCACGGTGAGCAAGGAGCAGACGGTGGAGATCGTGGAGGCGAGGGCGGCGTGAGGGGGCGTGTCGGCGGGGCCTTTACGCGGCGCCGCACGACTCGCAGGGGGCGGCGGGATTGGCGCGCGGCCGGCCGCAGTAGGCGCAGACGCTCGGCTTCGGCGCCGGCGCGAACGGGTTGGACGAATCGGGCGCGGCGGGTGTCGCGGGCGCGGCGGGGCGAGCAAAGATGCCAAGCCAGGCGGCGCCGACGATGAAGATCGCGATGCCCATGAACGCCAGGCCGAAGACGGTGAAGACGGCGCCGGACGCGCCCTCGGGCTTGTCTGACGCGAACGCGAAGAACCACCCGCCGGCGAAGAACGGGGCCATGATGAGCGTGAGGAAAACCCTCGCGACAAACCGGCCTAGCGGGGTTGAAGGGGTGGGGGAGGGCATGGCGGGAGGAAAATCCGTCTCACATCGTGGCTCGGCGCGTGCTTACAGGTTCCCCCGCCGCTCCTGCTCCAGTTCCAGCGCCTCGAAGAGCGCCTTGAAGTTGCCCTTGCCGAAGGACTGGCTTCCGCGGCGGCAGATGATCTCGAAGAACAGGGTGGGGCGGTCCTGGAGCGGCTTGGTGAAGAGCTGGAGGAGGTAGCCCTCGTCATCGGCGTCGACGAGGATGCCGAGCTTGCGGATCGCCTCGTGATCTTCCTTGACGGCCTGGTGTCCGTGGCTGGTGAGCATCGTGTTGACGCGATTCCACACGTTTTCGTAGTAGGCGTCGGGGAGCGTGAGGAAGTCCACGCCGCGCGAGCGCAGGGCGGCGATCGAGGCGAGCTCGTCGTCGGTGCGGAGGGCCAGGTGCTGCACGCCGGGCGTGTTGGCGTGCCAGTCGAGGTACTCCTGGACCTGACTTTTCTTTTTGCCTTCCGCGGGCTCGTTGATGGGGATCTTGATGAGGTTGTTGCCGCTGGACATGACCTTGGACATGAGGGCGGAGAACTCGGTGGAGATGTCCTTGTCGTCGAAGTGCTTGAACATGGAGAACTCGAGGACGTTCTCGTAGAAGGCGACCCAGTGGTTCATTTTGCCCATCTCGACGTTGCCCACAAGGTGGTCGACGTATTTCAGGCCGCACGGGTGCTTCCGGTTGTGTTCGTTGATGGAGAGGACGGAGGTGACGCCGGACTGGGGCGCGCAGCCGCGGGCGGGCTCATGAGCGGCGCCCTCGGAGAGCTTGCGGAACTGGGGGGCAAAGACGCCGCCCTGCTTGACCTTGGTGAGTTCGTAGGCGCCGGTGCGGCTGACGAAGGTGTGGATGGTGCGTCCGAAGGTTCGGATGGCGGCGGTGGTGACGCTGCCATTGGCGTCCTTGACGGTGCGCGGCTCGTACGCGGGTTGGGCGCCGTTCTTGATGGCGCGTTCAAAGGCCTTCTCGGCGTCAAAGACGGTGAACGCGACGTCCTTCACGCCGTCCCCGTACATCGCGACTTCCATGGCGGCCGGGTGCTCGGTCGTCAGGGCGCTGGTGAGGAGAAAGCGGATGTTGCCCTGGGTAAGGAGGTAGTGGGCGGCGTCGCGCGTGCCGGTGGTGAGGTCGGCGACCTGCTCGATCTGGAATCCGAAGCAGTGGGCGTAGAAGAAGGCGGCCTGCTTGGCGTTGCCGACGTAGAAGCGGACGTGGTCGACGTCGATGAGTTGGAGGGGATCGCTGCCGGGATTGATCTTGACGGCGGGGGAAGGCGAGAGGGTGGTCATAGCCTGCTCCGTTCTGAGATATCGGGGGCGGCCGCCCATCAGGGGCGGTCACGCTGTGTGATTCTACGTTGATGCTCGCGTTCGGGTGCTCTGGAGCAGGGGATCGGGCGAGATGTCTTGGTTTTGTGCGGGAGCACTTGACGAATCGGGCAAGGCGTGAGGATGGTGGATATGCTTTGGGTCTACCCGGCGATCAACCGGCCGCTCGGCCGCTCGACCGGGGCCCCTGTGGACCACCGCGTTGGGCGCTTCCAAACAAGAGACTCCGACGTTTGGCTCGTATCGCCTGATTCGCAGGCTGACGGATTCGTCGCTCGGCGAGCGGTGGATCGCGCGTCACGAGACGAACCACACGGCCCACACGGTGTACCGTCTCACCAAGCGGTTCGACCGGGCCGCCCAGGCACGATTTCTTTCGGCGGCTTCTGAAAGCACGTACAAGCATCCGCATCTCCTTGAGATTCAGGAATTTGCGTTCGATCTGCAGGGCCGCGCGTGCCTGGTGACGCCGTTCACCGGCAACCACCTCGGGCTTGTGACGCTGGCGTCGCTGGTGGAGCTGAAGGGCGGGCGGATGTCGCCCAGCGAGTCAGAGCGAGCGACGCTGCACCTGCTCGGGGCGCTCGCGCACGCGCACGCCGGCGGCGTGGCGGCTCACGGGCCGATCGGGATGGACGAGATTCTGGTCGACAAGCACGGGCGGGCGATCATCGAGCTCTACGGCTTGTCGCAACGGCTGGCGGCCGGCGGCGGTGCGACGCGGGCCCTCGCCGCGGACGAAATCCGGAGCGTCGGACAGATCGCGTACCGATTGCTGACCGGCCTGCCGGCGGAAGAGCCCATGATCCCCGCGGGCAAGCTCATCAAGAAGCTGCCCGAGGCGTGGGATCGCTGGCTGGAGCGGGCGCTGGACGCGGCGGGCGGCTTTGAATCCGCGGAGCGCGCGATCGAGCAACTGCCGTCGAACATCAAGACGCCGGAAACGCCTGCGGCATTCCCGACGGTGCGGGTGGTGCTGGACAGGTTCCGGACCAGGACGCCGTAAGCGAGTCCCGCTGTTTCACATGGGTTGATGGCATGCAACGCGTCGTGCGTGGCGAGGTATGCCGTGCCGGGTGAGATGGCTTACCGGTCGCGCGGCGACTCAGAGCCGGGCGAGCGTTCGAGCGCCTTGGCGATGCGATCTCGGCGGGCCTCGAATTCTTGCTGCTGAGCGTCGTCCATGCGGCCGCCGAAGAGCATCTCGGTGTAGTTGAGGAGCGACGAGGCGTATGGGCGTCCGGCGGCGGACTTCATGGCTTCCAGCCAGGGATCGGCCTCGGGGGCGGCGGTCTCGGCGTCGTCGGGGCGGCCCATCGCGACCAGGGCGGCGACCTGCACCGCGTCGTAGGCGTTGGGGCCGACGACCTCGCGGAGCTTTGGCATGGCGGAGAGAACAAGCAGGGCCTGGTCGCCGCGCCCTTCGGAGAGGTGCGAGTCGGCCAGGAGCATGATGCCCTCGGCCAGGGAGGGGAGCGTTGAGGCGGCGGCGGATTCCGAGAGGATTCGGTCCGGGTCGGCGAAGTTCTTCAAGAGGCGCCCGCGCAGCGTGTCGCCCGCGGGAGTTCGCGCGATGACTTTCAGCAGTTCGGCCGAGGAAAGGAACTCTCCGATATTGGACAGGGCCTCGCTCTTCTCCTGCGGGGAGATATTGGAGAGTGAGCGGAGATACTCGAAGGTGGCGGTGTCGGCTCGGGAGAGGATTACGCCTCGCGTGACGACGGGCAGAAGCTGACCGTCGGCGGCGACGGCGCCCAGGAGAGCATCGAGGAACTCGGGATACACGACCAGCGCTTCGGCGGCCGCGAGGCGCTGCGCCGGGCTTTCGGATCGGAGGAGCTTGGCGAGGCGCTGGCGATCGGAATCGTCGCCGATGGAGGCCAGGAGTTGACAGGCCGAGGGAGGGAACGCGGCTCCCTGGATCTGTCGAAGGCGAGCGACCGCGCGCTCGCGCTGGGACTCGCTGAGCGCGCCGACGCGTTCGGCGGACGTGAGCGTTTCCGCGGCGGCGCCGGCGGCGGCCGTCCCGTTGTCCAACCATCGCAGGGCCAGGTCGATGGTCGGCGGCGAGAGCCAGCGCGAGGACGCGGACAGGAGCGCGCTGGCCGTCTGGGCCGACGTTTCTCGTTCGAGGCAGGCGAGGACCGCGGCTTGACCGCCCGGCGGATCGAGCTGCGCCACCAGCAGGGCGGCACGCTCTCGGACCTGGGCCGACGCATTCTGGAGGAGCGTGATGGCGGCGGCGCCGACCTCGGGGCCGAGGCGAGCGGTGGAGGAGAGCTCGCGCGCGACCAGCTCAAAGGCCAGATTTCGAACGGTGGGCTCGGGGTCCGCCAGGAGCGAGGCCAGGAGTCGGGAGCGATCTTCGGGCTTGGTCGCCAGGTGCAGCCTTCGGAGCGCATCGGAGAGGCGATCGGTGAGGTCGCGGATTCGCAGCCGATCGCGCGACACGCGTCCCGCGAGGTTGCAAGCCAGCTCGCGGTGCCACTCGTCGGTCGACATGGCCCTGGCACGCTCGATCCAGGCGTTCCAGTCCGAGCGGGACGAGCCCAGATCGTCTCGTCCGCTCAGGTCGGCCAGGGCGGCAAACGCGGCGCGCGCGACGACGGGAAGTCTTGGGGCAGCGGCTGCGTCGAGAAGTCGGGCGGCGTTGTCGGGGGTGCGATAAACGGCCAGCGCGGCGAAATAGATCGGCGTGCGCTCGTCCGGGACGCGCCGCGCCCCGCTCCAGAGCGATTCGTAAAACGGTTCGAGTCCGGCGGGTTCATCGGCCAGCGCGCCGGCTACCAGATCACCCGCGAGTGGGTCGGGGGCCCCGGCTTCCAGGGCTGTCCGCAGCAGGTCCTGGATCGCGCCGGCGCCGGGTTGGCCCGGACGCGTTCGCGCGACGAGGGCCTGAGCGGCCGCGGATCGCGCGGCACGATCGGCCTTTGGCGAGTTGAGCACGGACCAGTTCGCGGCGTCGACGCGGGCCTGTTCTCCACCAATGACGCCGGGTTGGGGCGAATCAGGATTGCTCGCGGCGGGGAGTGCGCTCGACGGGGGCGAGGTCTGGGCGATGGCAGCGATCGGGAGGAGCGCCGAGGCCAGGGCGAGAAGGACCACGCCGGACCGAATGGTCCGGGAAGTCGATCCTGGGGATGGAATTCGCCAGGTTCCCACCGTTTGATCGTATCGGCCGAGCGTTGATGTGGGGCTTGACGTTCTCTACGATTTGAGGCGTGCGCGGTTCGCGGTTGGGGCACGAAGGGCCGTGAGTTCCATGAGCGATTGGTTCGATGCTGAACAGCATGTGGAGCGGGCCCACGACTTCTACCAGTCGGGGCGATGGGACGAAGCGGTCTCGGAGTTGCGGCGCGCGATCGCGTTGAACCCGTACCAGGGCGAGTGGCATTTCAATCTCGGGCTGACGCTGAACGCCGCCGGGCGCCATCGTGATGCGCTCGACGCGTTCGGAGAGGCCTCGCGGCTCGAGCCTTCGGACCCGCAGCCGCTGATCATGGTGGGTCTGTCGCACATGCACTTGAACGAGCCCAAGGACGCGCTCTCGTGGTTTGAGCAGGCGGGGAAGTTGGCGCCGTCGTCGGGTGAGCCGTTGATCCATCGGATCGAGGCGCACGCGCGGCTGGGCGAGTACGAGCAGGCCGAGCTCGCGTTCTACCTGGCGCAGCAGGTCGATGCTTCCAACCCGGACCTGTACGCCGCGATGGCGGACGTGCTGCTGGACCGCGAGGAGTACGAGCGGGCGATCTGGTGCCTGCGCGAGGCGACCAAGCTCGACCCGGAGTTGCCGGGCATGCAGGCGCGGCTGGCGGAGGCGTACGCGGCGCTGGGGCGTCCCGAGCGGGCACGCCAGCTCTACCTGCTCGAATTGAGGCAGAACCCGGGCGACACCGACACGCTGCTGGAGCTGGCGGACCTGCTCGCCTCGATGAATCGGCTCGCGGAGGCGCAGGAGAAGGCGGGGCGCGTGCTGGAGCTCGAGCCCGAGCACGTCGGCGCCCACCTGATGCTGGGCAAGCTGGCGGATCAGTCGGGCGATTCGCGGCGGGCGCTGCGGCACCTGGAGGTCGTGCTGCGCCTGGACGCGAGCGTGCCTCGGGCGCGGACGGCGATCGCCCACATCCTGCTGCGCGAGCGCGACCCCTCGTCGCTGGAGCGGGCGCGGGTGCTGCTGGATGAGGAGTTGTCGCTCCTGACGCGCGACGACGAGATGTTCGAGAACATCGACCTGTCGGCGCTGGGGCGGGCGCTGCTGTCGGTGGGATGGGCGTCGCGGGCGGTGGACGTGTTCCGGCGGCTGACGGAGCGGGACGTGAACGACGCGGGCGCGTTCCACGATCTGTCGGTCGCGTGCTTCGAGGCCGATCGTTCGCCCGACGGGATCGAGGCGGCGTTGTCGGCGCTGAAGCTCGAGCCTCGGATGCTGGCGCCGATGCACAACCTGGCGGTGGCGTACTTCAAGACGGGGCGGTTGACGCGGGCGCGGTACTGGGTGAAGCGGGCGCTCTCGATCGACAGCGAGGATCACGGTCTGCGCCGGATGCGAGCGGTGCTCGTCATCCATGGCGCGGGTGATGCGATCGGGCGGATGTTCTCCGGCCTGACGCGCCGGCTGGTGCTGGGGCGGCGGAGGCGGTAGTCCCCTCGTGCTTCTTCGATCAGGTCTTTGCCTGCTGGCGTTCGGCGAGCAGGCGGGCGGCCTCGTCGACGTCCTTGTCGCCGCGCCCCGAGAGATTGATGACCACGTGCTGGTCTTCCTTCATGCGTGCGGCGGCGACGACGCCCTCAAAGATCGCGTGCGAGGATTCGAGGGCGGGGATGATGCCCTCGGTGCGTGCGAGGAGTTCGAAGGCGTCGAGGGCCTGGTCGTCGGTGCACGCGAGGTATTGAACGCGTCCGGCGTCCTTCCAGTATGAGTGCTCGGGGCCGACGCCGGGATAGTCGAGGCCCGCGGAGCAGGAGTGGACGTCGGCGGTCTGGCCGAAGGGGTCCTGGAGGACGTAGCTGAGCGAGCCGTGGAGGATGCCGGGCGTGCCGTAGGAGAGCGGGGCGGCGTGGGCGCCTGGGGAGGTGCCGCGCCCGCCGGCCTCGACACCGATGAGCCTGACGGATTCGTCGTCGACGAAGGGGTAGAAGATCCCGGCGGCGTTGCTCCCACCGCCGACGCAGGCGACGACGGCGTCGGGGAGCTTGCCGAAGAGTCGGAGGCACTGGGCCTTGCACTCGTTGCCGATGACGCTCTGGAAATCGCGGACGATCATGGGGAAGGGGTGGGGGCCGACGACCGAGCCGATGATGTAGTGGGTGTGCTCGACGGAGCCCATCCAGTCGCGCATGGCCTCGTTGGTAGCGTCCTTGAGGGTGCGTGAGCCGGCCTCGACCTGGTTGACCTTGGCGCCGAGCATGCGCATGCGGATGACGTTGAGGCGCTGCCGGCGGACATCCTCGGCGCCCATGTAGACCTCGCAGGTGAGGCCGAGGTGAGCGGCGGCGGTGGCGGATGCCACGCCGTGCTGGCCCGCGCCGGTCTCGGCGATGATGCGGCGCTTGCCCATGCGCTTGGCGAGGAGCCCCTGCCCGAGCGTGTTGTTGATCTTGTGCGCGCCGGTGTGGGCAAGGTCTTCTCGTTTGAGCCAAATGGTGGCGGATTGGCCCACGCCGCCGACCTTGGTCGAGATCGAGCGGGCGTAGTCGGTGAGTCGGGCGGCGCGGTAGAGGGGCGTGGGTCGGCCGACGAAGGTCTTGAAGAGCGACTGGAGTTCATCCCAGAACTTGCGGTCGCCGGCGGCGTGGTCGTAGACATCGGCGAGCTGGCGGAGCGCGGCGGTGAGCGTTTCGGGGACGTACGAGCCGCCGAACTGGCCGAAGCGGCCCTCGGGGGTCGGGACCTCGCTGACGCGCGGCTTGCGGACCTTGGTGCCGGAGAGCATGGTGGGATCGGTGTTGGCCTGGCTCATGGGCGAAGGGTAGTAGACAAGACGCGCGTGAGAGTTGAATGAGAGGGTTGGAGTTGAAGTCGGGAGAGATCCTTGCTTGGGGCGCTAGGGTCCGGGGGTGGCGCTCCCGCCCGAGGCGTTGGCGGTGTCGCGCGCGAGGTGTTTGATGCCGAGTGCCCAGAACACGCCGCTGAGGAGGATGGCCAGGGAGATAACAAGGAAGGCCTTGTTCATATCGCCGTGGGGGAGTTCGTCGGTGCGGGTGGCGTCGCAGATGCGGCCGATGATGGGGGGCGAGATGACGTCGCCCAGGGCGTGGATGGTGAAGATGGAGACGGCGAAGGCGGTGGAGCGGAGGGGCGCGGGCGTGACGTTGGCGATGATGGTGTTGCTGGGGCCGGTGTTGAGGAAGAGGCAGAAGACGGCGACGGCGAGGAAAGCCCAGGCCCACGGGAACGGCACGTAGAGCACGCCGAGGAAGCAGGGGAAGCCGATCAACATGCCCAGGGCCGACACGAAGAAGTATGAGCCGCCGAAGCGGGCGCGGAGGCGGTCGCCGAGCCACCCGCCGAAGAGCGTGGCGGCCAGGCCGGTGACGACGACGATGGCGCCGAAGGTTGTGCCGGTGGCGGCCTCGTCGTTGAGCCCGCGGTATTCGTTGACGTAGGTGCGGATCCAGAACGAGATGCCGCCCAGGGCGAAGGTCATGGCGGTCATGCCGGCGAGGTTGAAGAGGTAGGATCTGGTTTTGAAGAGGACGAGCACGTCGGCGAGGGAGGTCTTGCGCTTGGTGTCGACGCGATCGGACAGGCCGCGCGGAGGCTCGGGGCGGAAGAGCGCCCACAGGCCCAGCGCGACTCCCCAGGGGACGACGGAGTAGAAGGGCCACTGCCAGGAGTTGGTTTTGGCGGCGACGGTGGTGCCGACGCTGTAGCCGATGGCTGTTCCAACGGGGATGGCGGCGTAGAACCAGGCGAGGACGGCCCCGCGTCGCTGGACGGGGTAGAGGTCGGCGATGATGGTGGGGGCGGTCGGGCCGTAGGCCGCTTCACCGATGCCGACGAAGACGCGGGTGATGAGGAGGACGGTGAAGGTGGTGGCTAGGCCCGAGGCGCCGGAGGCGAGGCTCCAGGCGATGGCGCCCAGGCCGATGATGGTCCAGCGGCGTGTGCGATCGCCGAGCCACCCGAAGACGGGCGCGATCGCCATGTAGGACACCATGAACGCGGAGCCCAGCAAACCGAGCTTGGTCGCGGCGTCGGGGTCGGTCTCGGCGAAGAACGCGGCGCGAATCCGGGGCTCAACGGCGGCGAGGATGTACCGATCGATGTAGTTGAAAAGGTTGATGAGCAGGAGAAGCACGAGCGACAGGCGGGCCGAGCGGATCACGGCGCGATCGGGCGCTGGTGGAGTGGTGGCTGGCGGCGGGGCGTCGGTCACGGGCACAGACTAGCACCGATCGTGACTCGCAGTGGCGTGAGCGGCGGGAATGCCGCGCGGTCCTGCGTTACGCGAGAAAGACCAGCGGATCGCGGTCCTGTCCGGAGATGATGACGCGGCAGCCCGGGAGCAACTCGCCCAGTCTCGAGGAGACGCGTGCGAGGTAGCCGCGTTCGGTGTTGGTGTGCCCGGCCAGGACGATGGACATGCCGGTGTTGATGGCGGCGAGGACCTCGTGGTGCTTCATCTCGCCGGTGACGAAGATGTCGCAGCCTTCACTCCTGGCGATGGGCGCGAGGTCCGCGCCCGCGCCGGGAACGACCCCAACGACCTTGGCGGTGCGCTGGAGGTCATCGGGGCCGCCGACCGACGCGATCTGGACGCGGGCGCGCCCGAGGTGCTTCTTCAGGCGCTGGCCGAGCTCTTGCAGCGAACAGGGGCGGTCGAGCACGAGGCGTCGTCCGGTGCCGGCGTGGCGCTCGGGCCTGGGGAGCAGGTCGTAGACATCGATCGCGGGTTCTTCGTAAGGATGGAACTGGCGCAGCGTGGTGAGTGCCAGCGGGAGGGCGCGCTTGGCGCAGACCATTTCGAGGCGGACTTCGCCGGCGCGTTCGAGGCGACCCGATTCGCCGATCACGGGCTTGGCGCCGTCGCCGGCGAGAAACGTGCCCTCGCCCTGCACGCCGAACGAGCACACGCTGTAGTTCCCGATGATGCCCGCGCCGGCGCTGGCCAGGGCGCTCCTCACGATGTCGGCCTTCTCCGGCGGGACGAACGTGACGATCTTGACTTCCTGGGTGGCGAGGTGGGTGGATGCGGGCGTGAGGGCGCGGCAATCACCGGCGATCCTGCCCTCGACGCCCGAGCCCGAGATGCCCTCGCAGAGCCAGTCCGTCACGCCGCCGGGCGTGGCGTCCAGCGCGGTGTGCGGGCAGTAGATCGCGATCCTCGATTCGATGGCGCGCCGGACGATGCGTTCGCTGGGAGTGGCGTCGGTCAGGCGGGCCATGGGCTGCCAGATGGGCGGGTGGTAGGCGACGAGCGCGGCGGCGTTCATCTCGATCGCCTCGGCGAGGACGCGCTCCGTCAGGTCGATGGTGAGGACGATCGGGCCCTCGATGGGCCTGGCGTGATCGCCCACGAGCAACCCGACGCGGTCCCAGGCTTCCGCGAAGCGGAGGGGCGCGATCTTCTCCATGGCAAGGACCAGGTCGCTGACGTTCATGGCGGGGCCTCCGCGGATGCGTGCGCAACTGTACGATCGTTTCATGCGGGCGTTGGCGAAATTGAACCTGTCGTTGGCGGTCGGACCGGCGCTCGAGTCGGGGCCCAGGAAGGGTTTTCACCCGATCGCCTCGCTGATCGCGGCGATTGATCTTGCGGACGAGGTCGAGGCCGTGACCGGGGCGCGGGGGCTTGAGGTCGCGTGGGCGGGCGATGCGCCCCGGGCGACACCGATCGATTGGACCGGCGAGCAGGACCTGGCGATGCGGGCTCTGTCGGCGCTCCAAGTGAGGGTCGGGCGGAGCCTGAACGTCGGCCTGCGGGTGCGCAAGCGGATTCCCGTCGGGGGCGGGCTGGGCGGCGGATCGAGCGACGCGGCGGCGGCGCTGCTCGCGGTGAATGACGCGTGCGGGCTCGGGCTGTCGCCGACCGAGCTGCGGGTGATCGGGTCGAGCCTGGGGTCGGACGTGCCATTCTTTGTGGACGATGTTGCTCCGCCGCGGGCGGCGATCGTGACGGGCCTGGGCGAGACGATCGAGCGGGTGACGATCCCGTTTGCGAACGCACGCTCGCCGGTGCTCATCGTCCCGGCGTTCGGCTGCCCGACCGGCGAGGTGTATCGCGCGTTCGATCGCGCGCCGACGGGGGGCGTGGATGAAGCCAGGGTCCGCCGGGCCGACCCCGATGACTTGTTCAACGATCTCCAAGCGGCGGCGGAGCGGACCCGCCCGGAACTGGCGGAACTTCGCGTGCGGGCGAGCGCCGTCTGTGGTGGGCGTGTGCACCTGACCGGGAGCGGGAGCTGCCTCTTTGTGCTGGTGTCGCGTGACGAGGCATCGGGCATCGCGGCCGAGCTGTCGGCGGCGCTCCCGGGGTGTGCCGTGCGGGCCGCACGATTCGCCGAGTCGTCGGCGTGATCGAAGGAATAATGGTGGATGCCCGAGCCATCCGACCAGCGCATGAGCGCACGATTTCCTGTCGTGAGATTCTCGCAAGGTCGATCCCAGGCCGGTGAGGACGAGGCGGTCGTCGAAGAACCGTTGGAGATTCGCGTCGCGGGCCGGGGCGTGGGCGTCACGATGCGGACACCCGGGCATGACGAGGAGCTGGTGATCGGGTTTCTGGTCGGCGAGGGGTTGATCTCGGGCCCGGGCGATGTGGAGCGAGTCCGTGCGTGCGACCGTGCGGGCGGGGACGCGGTGGACGTCATCGTCTCGGCGGGGGTGGCCGTCGACTTTGCGCGCCTGACAAGGCATGTGTTCGCGTCGTCGAGCTGCGGTGTGTGCGGCACGGCGAGCATCGAGGCGCTGCGCCACCGATTTCCACGCGCCGCGGACGGGCCGCGGGTTCCTTCGCGTGTGCTGCACGGAGTCGCTTCGAAGCTCCGCGCGGTGCAGCCGACCTTTGACCAGACCGGCGGGCTTCACGCCGCGGGGCTGTTCGATGCGTCGGGAGAACTCGCGGTGGCGCGGGAGGACGTGGGTCGGCACAACGCGGTCGACAAGGTGGTGGGGTGGGCGCTCTTGCGCGGGATGCTCCCGCTGTCGGCGTACTTTCTGGTTGTGAGCGGTCGCGTCTCGTTCGAGATTGTGCAGAAGGCGCTGGCGGCGGGCATCCCGCTGATCGCGGGCGTATCGGCGCCGTCATCCCTGGCGATCGATCTTTGTCTTGAGAGCAACATGACGTTGATCGGCTTTCTGCGCGAAGGGCGTTTCAACGTGTATGCACACCCGATCCGGGTTCGGGATGACGAACGCCAGACCGCGTAGGGCTCCCGCGCGCCGGGGCACGTTGAGGGCCTCGGGTTTGGCCTGCAACCGGCGTGTGTATCACGAGCGAGATCGCGAAGCGCCGGCGATCATTGAAAGTGATGAGTCGAGTGCCGCGTCGTCGGATCGGACGCGAATGACACTCTACGCGTGCGTTGCACCGGGCCGGAGGTGCTTGACCAGGAACGCGGTCTGGATGTTCTTGGCGTCGTTGGAGACGACGCCGAAGCCCGAGTGCTCATCGGGCGCGCCTGTGTGCTTCCAGGTCATGGCCTCGATCAGGGCGGGGTCCGCGCCGCGGTCGCGGTAGTGTCCGCGTAGGCGATGGAGAAACCGTCGCATGCCCTCGTATGGCACGACGCGGTCGCTCTCGGAGTTAATCGCCAGGAGCGGGACGGGCCTCCAGGTGTCGAGGTGCTCCCAAGGGTCCTGGGCGCGGACGCTGTCTCGATCGGCGATCACGGAGGCGCGGGCGCCGGCGGCGGCGCCGGATTCGTGCGGAAAATACAGACCGCCGAGCCAGCCGGTGGTCCCTTCGACGGCGGCGCAGACGAAGGGATGCGGATCGCAGAGTCGGCGGAGGGTGACCATGCCGCCCGCCGACATGCCGCCCAGCGCCACGCGCGACGCGTCGAACGCGGGTAGGGTGCGAAGGTGCTCAACGATCCGGTCGATCTCGCTTCGCATCTGGGCGAGCACGCGCATGGTGCCCACGTCCTCTTGGAGCGATGGCTCGAATCGCTCGCCGTGCCCGGGCAGGTCGACGCTGCAGGTTGCGATGCCGGCGCGGAGCCAGCGCAGGTATCGGCCCGGATCGAGTTCCTTGTTGGCGGTACGCCCGTGCATCCAGATGACGACCGGCGCGGGGCGTGACCAGTCGGGGTGCGCGAGCAGCGCGGGGATGGTATCGGCGATGGCGACCTTTCGGGCTTGCGACGCCAGCGCGGCGGGAAATCGTGTGAAGCGGTCGGACATGCGCGGCGTGATGGTATGTCGCCGCTGACCACGCTGTTCTCGTTCGAACCGTCCGCGGCCCCGATCCGGACCCGCGTCGCCTCGCAGAGACATTATGCTGGGCGCATGCGCCGATCGTTGGCTCGTCGTGTCGTCCGTTGTTCCTACGCGATTTCATGGGTGCTCATCGCGTCGGCCCTGCTCGGAGCGTGCGGGTCGCGACGTGGCGTTGCCGCCCCGAACAGTCGGGCGTCCCTGGGCGCGACGCCTCCCCTGCCGCTTGTCATCACGGGCGGCGGGACATTCACGATCGAGTCGAGGGTGCTTGGCGAGACGCGCCGGATCAACGTGCTGGTGCCGACCATGTACGGGCGGGACATCGACGAGCCGATGCCGGTGCTCTACATGCCCGATGGCGGGATGGACGAGGATTTTCTGCACGTCGCGGGGCTGGTGCAGGTGCTGGTGAGCAACGGCGGAATTCGGCCGCACTTGCTGGTCGGGATCGAGAACACGCAGCGCCGGCGAGACCTGACCGGGCCGACGGAGAGCGACGAAGACAGGAAGATCGCGCCGGTTGTGGGGGGATCGGCGGCGTTTCGGCGGTTCATCCGGGACGAAGTGATGCCGACGGTGCGCGCCCGCTATCGGACAACAGGCGAGGCGGCGATCATCGGCGAATCGCTCGCCGGGCTGTTCGCGATCGAGAGCTTCCTGGCGGAGCCGACCATGTTCCAGCGCTGCATCGCCATCGACCCGAGCCTCTGGTGGAACGGCGAGTGTCTGGCGAAGGAGGCCGCGGCGAGGTTGAGCACGGCGGGCGCGGTCGGGCCGCGCGTTCTCTACGTGGCGTACAGCGGCGAGCCCACGATCGCGGCGCCGGCGGAGCGGTTCGCGCGTGAGGCGGTCGGGAGGGAGGGCGTGATGTTCACCTGTGTCCAACTCCCCGAGGAGACGCACGCGACGATCTATCACCCGGCGGCGATCACGGCGATTCGGCGGGTGCTCGGGCCGGCGAACGAGCCGAGGTAGCCTGGGGTCGTCTCGAGATCGAGGTTGAAGGGTCTGAGCGGCGTCATCCCAACCGGGCCGTGCGGAGGCGCAGGCTGCTGGCGACCACGCTCAAACTGCTCATCGCCATCGCGGCGCTGGCGATCATGGGGGAGAGCAGCCAGCCGGTGAGCGGGAAGAGCGCGCCCGCGGCGATGGGGATGCCGACGACGTTGTAGGCGAACGCCCAGAAGAGGTTGCGCCGGATGGTGCGCATGGTCGCGCGTGACAACGCGATGGCGTCGGGCACGCCGCGCAGATCGCCGCGCATGAGCGTGATATCGGCGGCCTCGATCGCAACGTCGGCGCCCGTGCCGATCGCCATGCCGACGTCGGCCCGCGCCAGCGCCGGGGCGTCGTTGATCCCGTCGCCGACCATCGCGACGACGTGCCCCCGGCGTTGAAGCAACGCGACATGCTCGGCCTTGTCGGCGGGCATGACCTGCGCGGAAACATCGTCCACTCCCACCTCGCCGCCGATCGCGCGGGCGGTCGCGGGATTGTCGCCCGTGAGCATGACGACCTTCAGGCCCAGGTCGTGCAGTCGGTCCACCGCGTCCTTCGACGTGGCCTTCACGCGATCGGCGACCGCGAGCAGGCCGACCTCGTGGGCGTCGATCGAGACACGGAGCGTCGTTCGTCCTTGGCGTTCGAGTTCGGCGGCGCGCTCCGAGAGCGCGGCTTGCACGCCGCGGGATTTGAGAAGAGAGGGCGTGCCCACCAGGACGCGATGGCCGTCGGCCGTGGCCTCGACACCTTGCCCGGCGATCGCGCGAAACTCGGTGGGCTCGGCGAGCGTGAGGCCTCGGGAGTGCGCGGCGTTCACGATCGCGGCGGCGATCGGGTGCTCGCTGTGCCGCTCCGCGCCGGCGGCGAGGCGCAGCAGCTCGCCCTCGTCGAAGCCCGGCGCGGCGATGATGTCGGTGAGCGTCGGCCGACCCTCGGTGACCGTGCCGGTCTTGTCGAGCACGACGGCGGTGAGCCTGTGTGCGGTTTCCAACGCCTCGCCGCCCTTGATGAGGATGCCCATCTCCGCGCCGCGGCCGGTGCCCACCATGATCGCCGAGGGCGTGGCGAGCCCCAGGGCGCACGGGCACGCGATCATGAGCACCGAGACCGCCGCGGTGAGCGACATGGAAAGGCGTGATTCGATCGGTGAGGCCAGCCACCACACGATAAACGTGACGAGCGCGAGCCCCAGCACGATCGGCACGAAGAAAGAGCTCACGCGATCGGCCAGGCGGGCGATCGGAGCCTTGTTGCCCTGGGCCTCGCGCACGAGGCGGACGATCTGCTGGAGTGCCGTCTCCGCGCCGACCCTGGTCGCGACGAGGCGAAGTGAGCCGCTCGTGTTCATGGTCGCGGCATAGACGCCCGAGCCCTCGCTCTTCTCGACGGGCATGCTCTCGCCGGTCAGCATCGATTCATCCACGGCCGATCGGCCCGACCGGACGGTCGCGTCCACGGGAATCATCTCGCCGGGACGCACGAGCAGTTCGTCGTTCACGCGGACCGATTCGATCGCGACATCCACCTCGAGTCCGTTGCGCACGACGCGCGCGGTGCGGGGCTGAAGCGAGACGAGGCGGGCGATGGCGGCTCCGGCGCGGCCGGTCGCGCGCGATTCGAGGAAGCGACCGAGCAGGATCAGCACGATGATGACCGCGGCGGACTCGTAGTAGATCGGCACGTCGGCGTGCGACGTGTGAGCGGCGGGCCGGGGAGGAACAAAGAAGCCCGGCCAGATGCTCGCCGCCAGCGAAAAGAAGTACGCGGCGCCCGTGCCGAGCGCCACCAGCGTGTCCATGTTGAAGGAAAGGTGGAGGAGCCCCCTCCATGCGGAGCGGAAGATGCTCCGCCCGCACCAGAAGAGGATCGGCGTCGTCAGGGCCATCTGAATCCAGGGCGACCACCCGGAGAGCGGCGGGCCGACGATGGCCTCGAGCTTCCCGTGAGACATCGCGATGATGAAGACCGGGAGCGCGAGGGCGGCACCCACCAGGAGATTCGAGAACAGACGCCGTGCTTCCGCGTCGGAAATGTCCGCTGGCGCGGCGTTCGCTGCGGCCGGCGGAACCCCGGCGTTCACCGGCGCGGCGGACTTCGCGGCGATGGCCTCCGGAACGCTCGCGGAATACCCGAGGTCGTCGACGACCTTCGCCAGCGCCCCGGCATCGATCGTGCCGGCGTCGAACCTTACGGTGGCGACCTTGGTGGCGTAGTTCACGCTCGCCGAGGTCACGCCCGGCTGCTTGGCCAGACGCCTTTCGATCCGGGCGGCGCACGCGGCGCACGTCATGCCCTCGATGGGCAGGTCGCAGCGTTCGCCGCCTTCTTGGCTGGGCGCGGTGGACATACACCATCGTATTCGGCGTCGGGCGGGCGTTGGATGTTCAGTGAATTACTTGAGCGACGCCATGTCAATCACGAACCGGTACTTCACATCGCTCCTGAGCATGCGAGAGTACGCCTCGTTGATCTGGTCCATGCGGATCAGCTCGATATCGCAGGCGATGTTGTGCTTGCCGCAGAAGTCCAGCATCTCCTGGGTCTCCGCGATTCCGCCGATGAGCGAGCCGGCCAGATGGCGACGCGGCATGAAAAGGCTGAACGAGCTGACCGGCTGCGGGTTCGGGGGAGTGCCGACGAGCACCATCGTCGCGTCCAGCTTCAGCAACGCCAGGTACGCGTTGAGGTCGTGGTCGGCCGAGACGGTGTCGAGGATGAAGTCAAAGCTCGACGCGTGCTTGGCCATCTGGTCCGCGTCGCGAGAGATGACGACCTCGTCGGCGCCCAGGCGACGTGCGTCGTCGGCCTTGCCCGCGGAGGTCGTGAAGAGCACGGTGTGCGCGCCCAAGGCGTGCGCGAACTTCACGCCCATGTGTCCCAGCCCGCCGAGGCCCACCACGCCGACCTTCTGCCCCTTGCTGACTTTCCAATGTCGCAGGGGGGAGTACGTCGTGATGCCGGCGCAGAGCAGCGGCGCCGCGGCGGCGGGATCGAGATTCGTCGGAACCTTCAGCGTGAACGCCTCGTCGCACACGATCGCCTGCGAGTAGCCGCCGAACGTCATGCCGCCCGAGTGCTTGTCCTCGCCGTTGTAGGTGAAGGTGGAGCCCTTCTGGCAGAACTGCTCGAGCCCGCGCTGACAGCTCGGGCAGGTGCGGCACGAATCGACCATGCAGCCCACCGCCGCCAGATCACCGACCTTGAACCTTGTTACCTTCGCCCCCACGCGCGTCACGCGCCCGAGGATCTCGTGACCGGGCACGATCGGGTACTGCGAGAAGCCCCATTCGTTGCGCGCAAAGTGGATGTCGGTGTGGCACACGCCACAGTAGAGAATGTCGATCGCGACGTCGGTGGGAAGCGGCTCGCGCCGTTTGATCGTGAACGGCCCGAGCGGCGAGGTCGCGGACTGAGCGGCGTAGGCCTTGACGGGCATCTTTGAACTCCGTGGTGCGGGTGCATGGTTTCGCCTTGCGAGCCGGGCAACTGTATCGCGTGCGGGCTTCGGCGTGATGACGCGACCGGAGATTTGGCGCTGGATGAATCGCGCGGGAACTGGCGTGCGAAGATCGACGGCGGCGGAGCGCGGGATCGGATCGAACGGCGAGAAGCGAGATTCTGGCGCGATTACCAGCTCGGCCGTCGCGATGGTCGCGACGCGTGCGCCGAGTGTTGGTGCCCCCATTCGGAGGCGGGGAGCGAGGCGGTGTGTGAGCGCAAAACCAAGCCGTAAGCGCGAGTGCCGTGCGTTTACTCGGCCCACACGGGTTGTTTCCAGATGGGCACGTCGCGTTTGAGGCGGTCGATGAACGCGGTCACTGCCGCGACGGCCTCGGCCCGGTGCGTCGACTGGATCGTGAGCATGAACGAGACTTCGCCCACGCGGACGCGCCCGCGGCTGTGGAGCGCGATCAGCGCGAGCAGCCCGAACTCGTGGGCGATGTCGTGGGCGAGTCTTGAGAACTGTTGCTGCGCCATGGGGTCGTAGGTCTGATAGTCGAGGGCGGCGAGGGGACGGAGCGGCTGGGTCGCGCCGCCCGAGGTCGGTGAACCGCTCGGCTCGTCCCGGCGCACGATCCCGTCGAAGCGCAGCGTCGCGCCGACGAGGCCCGAGGCGTCGGACGCCGGCCCGATTGACCTGAGTGCGCGGGTATCCGCCGCCGCGCCGATCGGCCCGTCGAGGATCGCCGCGAAGATCACGGGAGCATCGCTCATCAACCACCACCCACGAGGGTGATCAACGCAACTTCGTCCGTCGGCTTGATCCGTGCATCCGGGCCCGCGAAGGCGTGATTCACGGCAAAGCGCGGCGTGCGGAGCGCGAATCGCAGCGCCGGATGCTGCTGGGCGATGGCGTCGGCGACGGCGGAGAGCGTGGGTGACTCGCCCAGTTGGACGCGGACGCGATCGGCCTTGGCGGCGACCGCGGCCGAACCAAAGATCAGCACGTCAAGCTCCATCCGAGCAGTGTATGGTTCGGATCGGGTCGGGGGCATCGATGGGATTTCGCGGCGAGAAGTTCGCGTTCGCGTCGCCCGCCGAGGCGGTCAGCGCCATGATCGCGCGGGTGGGGAATCCCTCGAACGCGGATCCGGTCATTGAGCGCGTCGCTCTCGATCACGCGATCGGGCGAGTTCTTGTCCGACCGGTCGTGCTCGACCGCGACAGCCCCGCGTTTGATCACTCGGCGATGGACGGATACGCGGTGCGGGCGGCCGACGTGGCGCGGATGGCCGTGCCGGCGCCGTCGAACGGCTCCGCGGGCGCCGGCGCGCCGACCTATCGCCTTCCGGTACTCGGCGAGTCGCGCATCGGACGCGAGCCGCCGGAGTTGCCGGTGGACGGGGCGGTGGGGGCCATCCGTATCGCCACGGGTGCCCCGATCCCCCGCGGCGCGGACTGCGTCGTGAGGCGTGAAGACGTGACGGAACACGCGATGCCGGACGGGCCAGAATGGGGCGCGGGCGTCGTCTCGATCTCGTCGGGATTGATCGGCACGCTCCGCGCCGGCGATCACATCCGGCGTCGCGGCGAGAACGCACGCCGGGGTGAGGTCGTGCTCGACACCGGCACTGTCATCGACCCCGCTGTGGTCGGACTTCTGGCGGCGGTCGGAGCCACACGCGTCGATGCCGCCCCGCCGGTGCGCGTCGCCATCATCACCACGGGCGATGAAGTCGTCGCGCCGGAGCGGGCGCCCGGGCCGTTCGAGATCAGGAACAGCAACGCCCCGGCCCTGCGGTCGATCCTCGGGGCGCACCGGTGGCTCGAAGTGACCGACAGTGTTCATGCGCCCGACGAAGGTCCGTCGCTCGACCAGCGGCTGGCGGCAGCCGCGTCATCCGCCGACGTGGTCATCCTCACGGGCGGCGTGTCGATGGGCCATCGCGATCCCGTCCGCGGCGCGATCGAACGCATCGGGGCTCAGGTCGTGTTTCACGGTTTGCCGCAGCGTCCGGGCAAGCCGATGATCGGTGCGATCGCTCCGAAATGGGGCGGGCAGGGTTCCCTCGCGATGCCCGTCTTTGGCCTGCCGGGCAACCCTCTTTCGGCGATGGTGACATGCCGGCGGGTGGTTCTGCCCGTGCTCGCGGTGATGGCCGGTGCTCGCCGTCTCCCGCCGACGCTCGTGCCCCGCATGGTCAGGCTCGCCGATCCGGACGCCAAGTCGATCGACCTGTGGTGGCATCGCCCGGCGGTGCTCGGCGCGGCCGGGGAGGCTCGATTGCTCGACGGGCGCGGCTCGGGCGATATCGTCGCGGGCGGACGGAGCGACGGATTTGTCGAACTGGCGCCGGGAGCGCGGCCGGATGCCAACGCGCTCGTGCCCTTCTATTCCTGGGTGTGATGCCGGCGTTGTTTCTGGCGCGCCTCGCGCGTCAACCCGTGCCCATCTCGTGAACTGGTGCGGAGCGACGTCCGCGGGCGCGGCCTGGCGTGAGTCAATTCTGCATCGTGACCCAGGTGCCGTCGACATGGCGTGCCTCGACCAGGGCGATGTTCTGGTCGATCTCGTGCACCTGGTCCATGTACGCGCCCCAGTGGCAGGTGAGCCAGGCGAGCAGGAGCGTGCACGCCCAGACGCCCATCTCCGCGTAGCGTGAGCGCCTCGCCCAGTAGAAGATCGTGCAAGCCAGAAGGAGCGAGCCGATCTTCCATGCCGCGACAAGCGCCGGCGAGCCGAAGCTCATGATGAATCGGGCCAGCGGGTTGCTCTCGTACATCCCCATGGACGTGGCGTAGGTGAGCGTCAGGTAGAGATCGCCCAGCGACAGCAGCGTGATCGCGGTCAGCAGAATGGCCACCCGCTTGCCCCGAATATCAGGGGCGGCCGCCCGGACGAAAAAGTCCTCCATGGCGGGAGAAAGCGAACCGGCGTGGAGCATCGACGCGAACATGCAAGGGTGGGGAATCGGCGAGATTCGATCTCGGGTCCAGTCGGGCCCGCGATTTGACCGACTTACACTTGCGTCTTCACAATCGGTCCCTGAGGGTTGGGGGGACTGGAAGGCACCGGTCGTTGGGTTTGTGGGGGGACGGAGGTCCGAATGCGCCAGCCGAGGTCCAAGAGCCTGTGGAGGTTCGCGGCCGTATGCGGTCTGGTGGTGTCGTTCTCGGGCCCGGTGCTTGCGCAGTCTGGGCCGGTCTATCCGGACGACTCGGTTCAAGCCCACGAGGGGCTTGGGCGGGTGCGCGAGCTCGCCGCCGCGGGCAACGCCGCCGAGGGTGTGCGGGTCATTCAGTCGCTGCTGGACAACGAGAGCGATCATGTTCTTGTGGCCGAGAGCGATCCGGACCTGTTCGTGAGCGTGCGGTCGCGCATTCACGAGTTGCTGTTGGCGGACCGGGCGCTGCTGGAGCGGTACCGAGCCGCCGAGGAGTCCAAGGCCGCGGACATGCTGCTCAAGGGTGAGCACGCCGAGGTCGAGCGTTCGCGGCTTCTGACCCGATCGGGCTTCGAGGCATGCCTGCGCGTGGCGCAGACGCAGATCGAGCGTGCGGCGTTTCACGCGGCCTGGATCACGCTGATCCAGCTCGAAGCCCATCCGGATCGCCGCGCCGACCGGCGTGCGGGCGCCGACGCCGCGGGGCTGGCGGCGCTCCTGGCGCGCTACCTCCCCCGGCCAGAGGTGGAAGCACTGGCCGCCCGCTGGGCGAACGAGGCCGGTCTTGGCGCGCCCTCAGGGCAGGCGTTCGTGCTTCCGCCCTTCAAGTCGCCGGTCACGCCGACGAAGCCGATGGCGCCCGCGGAGCTGAGCGGGATCGTGAAGCGGCCAATCCAGACATCTTGGCTGTCCGAAGAGGCGCGTCTCAACGCCGACTTTGAGGCCGCCCGTTCGCTCCGCGACAACAACAGCGCCTGGTTTCTCCGGAGCCTCCGCGACGAGGCGTGGGCGATTCCCGCGCTGCCGGATGATCGGCTGCTTCTGAACGACGGGCAATCCGTTTCGTGTCTGGACCGCTTCACGCTCCAGACGCTGTGGAGCTTCATCCCCGAGCTGACGACGACCGATTCCGGCGACGGTGGGCCGCCGGGGAATCGCAACGATTCGCTGCGCGCGCTGGCGATGGTCGAGGACACGACGAGCATCGCCGTGGGCGATGGGATCGCGGTCGCCGCGACCGGCTTTGCCGCGGGCGAACGGCGCGAGGGAGACCCGCGTCTCTACGCCTTTGAGCTCGAAACGGGTCGGCGGCTTTGGTCCGCGAGCCCCGCGGCGATGGACGCTTCGCTGGCGCAGGCGGTCGTGCGCGGACAGATCGATCTTGGCGAGGGGGCGGTGATTGTTCCGATCCGCAAGATCGCGTCGTCCAAGCGCGTCGCCAGCGTCCACCTGGCGGCGCTGGACCTCTTCACGGGCGAGCTTCGCTGGACACGGACGCTCGCCAGCGCCGGATGGGTCGGCGCGCAGCGATTCACGAAGGCCGCCGACCTGCTCACGCTCCACGACGGGTACGCCTACAAGTGCGACGAGCTGGGCGTGATCGCGGCGATCGAGATCGGCACCGGGCGCGTGGCGTGGGTGCGCCGACTCACCTCGGACAACTACACGGGGCGGGGAGAAAGCCTCCCGCCCTGGGCCGGCGTGAAGCCCCTGGTGCTGGGCGACAGCCTCGTCACGCTCTCGCCGGGGCGAGAGTGGATCGTTCGGCTGGATCGCGCGACCGGCGCCCTGGTGTCCAAGCGACCCGCCGGAGAGGTCGGCGATCCGCTGTACCTGGTCGCGGTCGATGGCTGGATCGCGGCGGTCTCCCAGGACCGCGTGGCCTTCTTCGACGACGCGTTCGAACACGCCGAAATCTCGGCCCTGCCACCCCTCCGCGAGCGGCGCATGGTCGGGCGCGCCTTCGCCGCCGGATCGCGGCTGATGCTCCCCGTGACCGGCGCGATCCTGTCGATTGATCCCTCGAAGCCCGACGCGCCGACGACCACCGAACTCGAGAAGGTCGGGAACTGCATCGCCGTCGATGGGCAGGTGATCGCGGCCGATCGCTATCGTGTGTACAGCTATCTCAATTGGGACTTCGCCGACCATGTGCTCTCGGCCCGGCTGGACGCGGACCCGCGCGATCCCACGCCCGGCGTGACGCTGGCCGAGCTTGCCTATCGCGCCGGGCGGTTCGATCGGATCGCACCCGCCGCGGATCGCGCCGCGGCGGCGATCACGCAGGCGATGGGCGACGCCGCGCGAGGCCCGGCGGCCTCGAAATCGCGCGCCACGCTCTACGCCAACCTGCGCACGATGATCGAGGCCGGGCAGGATCGTCTGGCGCGGCGTGACGAGGCCGACGACGCTCCCGCCATCACCGACCTCTCCGTGCTCGACGCGCTGGTCTCGCGCTTGTCGCGGCTTGCGGACTCTCACGCCGAGCGGGTGGCGGCGCTTTTCGCGCTCGGGAGGCTGCGCCAGGATCAGGCGTTGGCCAAAGGGCAAGACGCGACTTTGCTGGCCCAGGCCGTCAACGCCTACCAGACGATTCTCGCCGATCCGGCGCTGGCTTCGGCGACCTGGACGAGCGCCGGGCGATCGGTTCGGGCCGACCTCGACGCGACCACGCGCGTGATGACGATCGTGCAGCGGGCGGGGCGGGCGGTCTATGCCGGGCACGAGCAGCAGATCGCACGCCAGCTCGAGTTGCTGGGCCCCACGCCGGACGCGGAGAAGCTGGTGGATCTGGCCAGGGCCTTCCCGGCGTCGGATCGCGCGACCGACCTGTACCTGCGGGCCGCCTCGCTGCACGAGCGTGCGGGGCGCATCGCCGAAGCGATCACGTGCCTGGATCGTGCGCTCGAGCAGGCCCGTTGGTCGCTCCCGCTCTCGGGCGCCGACCCCGCCGCGGCCCGATCGCGAATGGGCGAGAGCGCCGGGCGTCTGCTGACCGCGTACATTCGGACCGATCGCGTGACGCCCGCGGCTCAGTTGATCGAGCGCCTGAAGCGGGACTTCCCCGATCTGGCCCTCACCTGCGACGGCGCGCCCGTCGCGATCGATTCACTCGCCGCGGAATTGCGCACGCGCCTGGCCTCGATGGACCGCCGCCCCAGGATCGGCGACGCGATCAGCGGAGAGGTGCAGACGCTCGCGGGCTGGCAGATTCTCCGCCCGCTCACCTCGGGCGGCGGGGCGCGTCCTACCGACCAGCTCATCCTTCACTCCAGCGCTTCACGCCAGGTGTCGCTCTTTGCACCGCAGGCCGACGGCCGTCTCGGACCTTCGTGGACCATCAGCTATCGCGATCGCGCGCCGGCGCTCGTCTCGATCGACATCGGCTCGGCGCTCTTCTTCTGGCCGAGTGATGAGGGCGGCGTGCTCGAGCGCCTCACGACGGTCGGGGGCAACTCCGCGTGGAAGACCCCCGCCTTCTCGACGCTCTTTGCGGACCCAAACCCTCAGCCCCACGAGCTGATCGACACCCCGCGAGACGGGAGCGTCCACAAGTCAGACCTCCTGGTCACGCTCGACCAGCAGACCGTGGTGCTGGCGGACCACGGCGGGCGCGTCGCCGCCGTCGATATCGCCAGCGGGAAGGTGCTGTGGCAACAGCCGACCGGGCTCATGCGCCTCTACGACATGATCATCAGCGCCGACACCCGCGGCACGTCGCTGGTGCTCGCGGGGCGCGCCCGCGCCACCGATGCCGCCGCCGAGTCACCCGCCCTGCTCACACTCGACCTGCGCACCGGGCGGCAGACCCAGCTCATCCGCGGCCTTCCGGGAGACATCGGGTGGGTGAGGGCCTCGGGCGGCGCGGCGGCGGTCGGGCTCGATGATCGCGTCGTCTGCTTTGATCTGGCGACCGCCGGCGTCAACTGGATGCTCGCCGACGCGGATATGCAGGGCACACTCAGCGCCTGGGCGTTCGGGGAATCGCTCTACGTCATGTCGCCGCGGCGCGAGGTCGTGCAGATCGATTTCGCCAAGGGGCAACGCCGGCGAAACGTGCTCGAAACACGCCGACGTCTCTCCGAGCCATCGCCCATCGAAGTCGCGGTGGTTGGACAACCCCCCGAGGGACGGATCGCGTTCATGGCCAAGCGCGGCGTGGCGGTCTTCGATCGCGACGGAACGCTCATGGGCCTCGACGCCTTCGACGCGGGAATGGAAATGCTGACGCCCGAACTGGCGGATTCCATGGCGGTCGCGGTCGAGTCCAACCCGCGCCCCACCGAATCCGGGAGCGATGTCGTCGGTGTCTACCTGCTCTCGATGCCCTCGGCGCGCCTGGTGTACACCCGTGACGTCGCCGTCGGCGCCGCCCCGCGCGATGTCATGATCCTTGATAACCGCGTGGTGCTCACCGCGGGGAACGTCTCGCTGGTGCTCCCCGTCCCCGCGAAGTGACGCGGACGAGAGTTGCCCGCGCGGCGCCGCTCCGAAACGCACAAGCCCGGCGCGCGGGCGTCGGGCTTGTCTCAGGAGAGAGAGTGTTGAGTTTGGCGATCCCGGCGCTTACTTCTTTGGCTGGGCCTTTTCATCGGGCTTGTTCTCGGGAAGCGCCGCGGGCTTCGGCGGCGCGACCTCGTAGCGCTTGCGGAATTCCTCCAGTGCTTTCTGGCGCTTGGCCGCCTCTTCCGGATCGGTCTTGCCCAGGAACCACTTGTGATCGTCGGAGTTCAGCACCTCGTCCAGCTTGGCGGAGAGCGCCGCGGCGGCCTTGGCCCTGGCCTGGTCGGCGCTGTTGACGTTTTCACCGATCAGCGTGCGCAGCTCGGGCACCATCTCGGTGTAGAACCGCTTGGCGACGTCGTAGGTGCCGTGCCAGTGCGAATAGTCCGGCGCCATCATCGACGCGCCGTGGCGGGCGCGTCGCCCCTCGTGGTGCCAGATCTCAAACCAGGTGAAGTCGAGCGGATTGCTGAACTGCACCGGGTTCATGAGCGGTCTGGCCAGCGCGTACAGCTCCTTGCCGGGGATCGCGAACTTCTTGTTGTAGAGGTCGATGAACGCGTCGTACTGGATGTAGAAGTTGTTGACCCACTGTGCGTCGTGGCAGTTGATGCACACGTCCTCCATGTTCTTGCGACGCGTCTGCCACGTCACGTTCGCGCCGGGCAGGCCCATCTTGGCGTCGGCGACCTCGGGGCGGATCGAAACCTCGGGGCGGTTGTTCCAGGAGATCCGCAGGCCGATGTCGTGCGTCACGGGCTGCTTGCGCGTGGCGGACATGTGGCAGGTGGCGCAGGTCGGCGCGTTGTGATAGTCCTCGCCCACGACCCACTTGGGATTGTCGAGATTCATCTTCTGGAGGTTGGCAAAGAAGGCGGCCCCGTGCTTGGACTCTTCGTAGATCTCCTTCTGCGGATGGTCGGGGCCGAGGTGGCACTTGCCGCAGGAGTCCGGGAATCGTGCCTGGGCGGCGGTGAACGAGTGGCCGGAGTGGCAGGCGTTGCACGAGCCCTCGGACCCGTCGGGGTTGATGCGCCCGATGCCGGTGTTCGGCCAGGTCGCGGGATCCAGGCGGCCGCCCGGCAGCACCTTGACCTCCGCCCCGTGGCATTGCCAGCACCCGCTGACCGCCGCCGCCGACACTCCGTCGGGGAATCCCTCCGTCTTGAAGCCGTGGCTTCCCTCCACGATCTCGGCGAGGTTGTTGTCGAGCGAGCCCAGGATCCGTCCGGCCTTGGAGTGGCGCGACGCGCTGAATTCTTCGACTTCCTTGGAGTGGCAGCGAGCGCAGTCCTTGGGTGTCACGAGCACCGCGATCGTCTGTCCGAAGTGCTCGTAGGCGTCCTTGTCGTCCTTGTTGGCGCTGTGGCACTCGAAGCACCCGACGTTGGCGCGGAAGTGCTTGCTGGTGCCCCATTGCTCGTACGCCGCGGGGCTGTGCTGCTTGTGGCACGCCACGCACTGCTTGCTCTGCTCGCTGAGCTCGCGCGGTCCGAAGGCCTGGGCGCCCGCGAGACCCGCCGGGGCGGCCAGCGCGACGAGGGCGGCGAGAGTGAGACGCTTCATCATGACCGGGTTCTCCTGCACGGTGCGATTCGGATCGGCGCTTCGTGGACAAGATCGAATCAGGCCCCCGCCATGTCCGACGGGGAGTTCGGGGCGACGCTCGGCGACGCGACCGGGGTTCCATTCCCGGCCGACGGGTCGTAGGTTCGATCGAACGCGAGCTTGCCCGAGAGGACGGGGATCGTGACACGCACGAGGATCGTAAAGACCAGGAAGCCGAAGGCGGCGATGCCCGCCGTCACCAACCACTCGTTGAGCGTGGGCTTGTACTCGACGATCTCGCCGAGGGGCGAGGGGATGAACGCGGGGATGACCAGCCCCATGCCCTTCTCGATCCAGACGCCGGAAATGAGCATCGCGCACGCCGCCATCAGGAAGCCGCGCGATTTGGTCAAGGGTGTGAAGAGGATGACGAGCCCGAGGGCGTTGAGGGCCAGGGCGGTCCAGATCCACGGCACCAGGCCGGAGTGCCCATCGAGCCCGACGAAGAGATAGCGGGCGCTGGCGACGTGGGCCGAATCGGTGTAGAACTCGGTGAAGAGCTCGGAGATGAGGAGGAAGAAGCTGGCGGACATGGCCACGCGGACGATGTTGCGCAGCGTGAGGAATGCCTTTTCGGGGACCTGGTAGTCGGTGGTTCGCGAGATGACATGGAGCGCGATGATCAGGATCGACGGCCCGGCCGCGAACGCGGACGCGACCAGGCGCGGCGCGATCACCGCGGAGTTCCAGAAGGGCCGCCCGCCGAGGCCGCAATAGAGGAACGCCTCGACGAGTTGCGTGCTGAACGCCCAGATGATGGCGACGAGCACGAAGGGGATGTAGAAGAGCTTGGTGGGCTCGCGCCGGCGATAGGCGGCGTAGATCAGATAGCCGCAGATGTGCAGATTCAGAAGCAGGTAGCCGTTGAGCGAGATCACGTCCCAGGTGAGCATGGAGATCGGGAAGTTGAAGCGCAGCATCATGTGGTGGAAGCGGTCGGGCCGCCCGAGGTCAACCACGACGAACAGGAGCGACATGATGATGGTCGAAACCGCCAGGAGCTGGGCGAAGATGACCAGGTGCGCGAGCTCGCGATTGCGGTAGATGTACACCGGGATGACGAGCATGGCCGCGGAGGCGGCCATCCCGACGAAGAACGCGAAATTGGCGATATAGAGCCCCCACGAGACCTGGTCGGTCATGCCCGTGACGCCCATGCCGTGCACGAGCTGCTTGCAGTAGGCGTTGAGGCCCAGGAGCGCGACGGCCGAGAGCGCGAACATCCAGAGGTAATACCCGGCGGTGCCCACGAACGACAGGCGGAAGCAGCGGTAGAGGAATGTGAGGTATTGACGGATCATCGCGACCCCCCCGCGCCCGCGCGCTCGCCGTAGCCCATCGAGAGCGCGACGGCCTTGGCCTCGGGGTCCAGCGAGCGCGGGTACCGCTCGTCGAAGTAATAGAAGAAGCGAGGCAGGGTGCCGACCTCTTCCTTCAGCACAAAGACGCGCTTGGTCCGCAGGATCTCCGAGACCTCGCTGGTGGGGTCGAGCACGTTTCCGAACTTTCGCGCGCCCGTCGGGCACGCCTCGAGGCACGCCGGGAGGCGCCCCTCACGCGTGCGATGCAGGCAGAAGTGGCACTTCTCGACCACGCCCTTCGGGCGCGGGCGGTTCGAGAGGTAGCCCATGTCCTTGTTGATGTCGGACCCGGGGATCTCGGGCTTGACGAAGTTGAACCGCCGTGCCCAGTACGGGCACGCCGCCTCGCAATAACGGCAGCCGATGCACCAGTCGTAGTCGATCACAGTGATGCCGTCGTCGTCCTGCCACGTCGCCTCGACAGGGCACACCTTGACGCAGGGCGGGTTGGCGCACTGGTGGCACTGCACGGGCATGTAAAAGTGGTTGGCGTCGGGAACTGTCGGGCGGTCGTAGTGGTGGTTGCCCTTCTCGACGTCGAGCGTGCCGCGCGGCATCTCGATCACGCGGATGTACTGGATCTCCGGCGATCGGCTCTGGTTGTTCTCTTCCACGCACGCGTAGACGCACTTCCGGCAGCCGATGCAGCGCGAGAGATTCAGCGCGTAAACGAATTCCACGCCCGCCCTGGGACGGATGTCCTTGACCTCGGGGCGCACCTGGTAGCGATGCTCGACCTCGCGCGCGATTCGATCCAACGCGCGCTTCATGTCGTCGGGCGTCATCTCCTTGTAGTGCTTCTGGATGAACTTCTCGAGCGAGAACTCTTCCTCGGGCTTCAGCTCCTTCAGCGGGCTCAGCGCCGCGGCCAGCGCGGCCATCCCGCCCGCCACCGCCGTCCCCGCGCGCAGGAAACTGCGCCGCGTCACCTCGGTTCCCGCCGACTTGCCCTCGTGGATGCGGATGCTCAATTCCCCGCTCCTTCATGTTCGGGACGGCCCGGCCGCCCGGATGGCTTCGACCACTGGCGCAGCGGCGTGTGCTTGCCGGGTTCTTCCTCGTGCCCGGTCTGGTCCCCCATCCTGAGCGTGGTCGGCGCGGGCAGGGGCTTCATGGGCTTGTACGCGGGGGAGTGCGGCGAGTGGCACTGGTTGCACGTCAGCCGCTCCTGCTTGCCGCTCTTCTGGTCCCACGAGCCCATCGTCTTGCCGTGCATTCCCAATTGCCAGTCACGGTACACCGTGCCGTGGCACTGCGAGCACAGGCGCGGCGTTTCGGCGAAGGTGACGGTCGTGCCGTCGTGGAGCACCAGCTTGTCGCGGTCATCCCCGTCGTGGCAGTTCAGGCACCGGGTGTTCATGCCGTGGTTCATCACCACGTCCTTGTGCTGGACGAGCGTCTTGTTCTCGCCCGGCGGCGTGGTGAACAGCTTGTGGCACTCGCTGCACGGGCGATCGCTCCCGGCGACCACACCCGTCGGGCTCACCAGCGCCTGGCGCCACGCCCCGGGGCGGATCGCGTCCCGCGGAATCACCTTCATGGGCGCGAGCGGGATCTCCGCCGCGGGGGACGCCAGCGCCAGATACGCCGCGACCCCCAAAAATGCCGGCCCTATCAGCCACAGAACCAGCGACGTCCGCCGCGAACCGCTCATGGCTTGGGCTCCTTGGGCGGTCCCGCGGGCGCGGCGGGGGGCTCGCCGGCACCCGAGGAGTTCTGCTTCCCGGTCAGGTTCGACGGGAGCTTCCCGCTGTCTTCCAGCGGCTGGATCCTCGGCCCCGCAGGGCGCGTGTACTTCTTGACCTGGTGGCAGCCCGGCGCGCAGCTCCCGCCCTCTTCATTGGCCTCGTAGTTGATCTCCAGCATCCAGTTCGACGTCCCGTACGGCACCGACTCGCGGATGTGCGCCGGGCGCTTCGAAGCGTGCACTTCATGGCACGCCCGGCAGGTCCGCCCGTTGTCCTTGTTGACGTGGAGCGTGTGGAGATTTCTCTTGCCGTCGCGGAACATCGTCACGCCCGTGCCGTCCTCCTTGGTCACCATGTCCGGCGAGTGACAGCGGAAGCACAGCTTGTAGTTCTCCATCGAGAACGGCGCGTAAAACGTCGGCGGGTACTCGTCCGACAGGAGGCTGAAGAACTTGCCGGCGTGCGGATCGTGGCAGACGGTGCAATGCCCGTCGCGGATCGGCCCGTGCTCGCTCGGGTGAGTCTCCAGCAGCTTGGCCATGTTGGTGATGACCTTGCCGTCGGACTTCTTCATCGTCTGATCGTGGCACTTGAGGCACGTCGCCTCGTCGCTGGTTCGCTGCAGGCCGGGGAGCTTCGACGAGTGCGGGCTGTGGCACGACGTGCATCCGCCGTTCTGCGACACGGCGGCGTGCACCACCTTGGCCCCCGCGATCATCTGGTCAAACTTCTCCTGGTGGCACGACAGGCAGAGCTTGGGTGAATCCTCGACGAGCTGGTGCTTGTGGTCGGTCGCGTGCGGGTCGTGGCAGTTGACGCACCCCTGCTCCAACGCCTTGTGCAGGTGAACACCGGCGCCGACCTGGGCCGTCTCGGCGTGGCAGGTCAGGCACAGGTCGTTCGGCTTGCCCTGCAGCAGCTTGGGCTCGTCGGAGGAGTGCGCGACGTGGCAGGTCGTGCAGGCGCCGACCGCGACCGGCCCGTGCACGTACTTCTTGTTCGTCACGTCGGTCTTGTGGTGGCACATCGTGCAGAGCGTCTTGTTGGGATCGCCGCGCAGCTCGGCCTTGAACTCCGAGCCGTGCGGGTCGTGGCAAGACATGCACTTGCCCTCGGTGACGGGCTGATGCCCGTGGGCCTTGGCCGGGAGCTGGTGGCACTTGGTGCACAACTCCTCCGGCGCCGCGGGCAGCGCGAACTTGTGGTCCTCCATCTTGCCGATCTGGAGGTGGCACGCCGCGCAATCGGCGGCCTTCTGATCATGGACGAACGTGTGCTTCAGCACGTCCTGGTGGCACTCCGAGGCCGTGCAGTCCTTGGGCGCCACGGGTTGGGTGGGCCGCTTCTTGGCCCCCGCGATCTGGGCCCACGCCGAGGGAGATGCCACGCCCAGCGATGCCCACGCCAGAGCGATCAGGAGTGCGGCACGCCAACGCCCGTGGACAACCTGTCTCATCTTTGAGACCCTTGCACACGGCGTGCCAGCGGATACGCAGGTCAAGAGAATGAGAATGCGGCCCGGTTCTCAAATCAGAGATTTGATCCGAGAACCAAGTCCCAACATCGAGAATTCCAGCAGACTGAATTCCGCTCCCCGGCTCTCCGGCCCAAACTGGCGAGTCGAGTGCGGAATCAATTCGACCAATGGATACAATAGTCGTGAATCAGAGTGTATCTGAGCTTCTTCGAGTGGGGATTGAGATTGCGTGAGGTGCGGTAATGAACAAGCGTTCCTGGGCCGAGCCGTTCAAGATCAAGATGGTCGAGCCGCTCCGCATGACGACCCCGGACGAGCGCGAGGCGGCGATCGCCTCGGCCGGCTTCAACACCTTTCTCCTTCGCAGCGAGGATGTGTATATCGATCTTCTCACGGACTCGGGCACGAGCGCGATGAGCGATCGACAGTGGGCGGGCCTCATGCTGGGCGATGAGGCCTACGCGGGGAGCGCCAATTACTACCATCTCGAGGACGCCGTTCATCGCTACTACGGCTACAAGCACCTGATCCCGACGCACCAGGGCCGCGGCGCCGAGCACATTCTCAGCCGCATGATGATCAAGCCGGGCGACGTTGTGCCCGGCAACATGTACTTCACCACGACCCGCGCGCACCAGGAACTCGCCGGCGGGCGCTTCGTCGACATCATCGGCGATTCGGCCCACGACGTCACCAGCACCGAGCCCTTCAAGGGCAACGTTGATCTCAAGAAGCTCCAGGCCGTGATCGATCAGTACGGTCCGTCGAGGATCCCCTACGTCAATCTCCAGTGCTGCGTGAACATGGCCGGCGGGCAGCCGGTCAGCATGGCCAACATCGCCGCCGTGGGAGCGATCTGCCGCAAGCACGGCATCAAGGTCATGCTCGACGCCACGCGCGCCGTCGAGAACGCGTACTTCATCAAGGTCCGCGAGCCCGGGTACGCCACCAAGAGCATCGAGGAGATCCTGCGCGAGATCTGCTCGCACACCGACGGGTGCACCAACTCCGCCAAGAAGGACTGCCTCGTGAACATCGGCGGCTTTCTCTGCGTCAACGACGACGCGCTGGCGGAAGAAGCCCGCAACATGGTGGTGCTCTTCGAGGGGTTGCACACCTACGGCGGGCTCGCCGGACGCGACATGGAGGTCATGGCCATCGGCATCGCCGAATCCGTGCAGTACGACCACATCCGGGCGCGGATCGGGCAGGTGGAATACCTCGGCGGCTTGCTCGAAAAGGCCGGGGTTCCGATCGTCAGGCCCGTCGGAGGGCACGGCGTGTTCGTCGACGCGATCAGGTTCCTGCCGCATATCCCCCGCGAGCAGTTCCCCGCCCAGGCGCTGGCCGCCGCGCTGTACGTCGAATCGGGCGTGCGCACGATGGAGCGTGGCGCCGTCTCCGCGGGGCGTGACCCCGACACGCGACAGAACATCTTCCCGAAGCTCGAGCTTGTCCGTCTCACGATCCCTCGGCGTGTCTACACGCAGGCGCACATGGACGTGACGGCCGAATCGATCATCACGCTCTTCGAGGAGCCCGAGCGCGTCGTGGGGCTGCGCTTCACGTTCGAGCCGAAGTACCTGCGCTTCTTCCAGGCGAGGTTCGAGCCCGTCGCCGGCGATGTGGTGCTCAGGCGATCGGCCAAGACCGGCGCCGTCGCGGCGTGCTAAGCTCGCGCGGCGCGGGGGACGACCCATGACCGACGAACTTGGAATGATGAGCGCGTGGTTCGCCGGACCCAAGGCCGAGAACGCGCCGTGGTTCGCCGCGTGGCTCGGTCGCATCGCCGAGGATTACGCCGCGTGGCGTCGAAACTACTTCCCCGAGGACGGCGTGGTCGTCGATTCGACCCTCCGCCGGCGCAACGAGCCCTTCCTGGACGCGTTCGAGGATCGTCTCCTTGAGCTCCTTGCCCGCCTCAAGGGCGATGTGCCGTTCCACAGCCCGCGCTACGCCGCCCATATGCTGGCCGAGCAGACGCTCCCGGGCATCGCGGGCTATTTCGCCGCGATGCTCTACAACCCCAACAACGTCACCAGCGAGGTCGCGCCGGTCACCGTCAAGCTGGAACTCGAGGCGGGGCGCCTGCTCTCGCGCATGATCGGGTACGCCGACGATTCGTGGGCGCACCTCTGCTCGGGCGGCACGGCGGCCAACATCGAGGCGCTCTGGGCGGCGCGCTGCGTCAAGTACCTCCCGTTTGTCGTCCGCGACGTCCGCCGGGCGCTGGGGCTCATCGATCTCGCGCCGCGGCAAGCCGACGCGGAACTCCTGGGATGCTCGCCCAGGCGCGCGATGGAGGACTACGCCGCCCTGTGGCGACAGATCCGCGACAGCGCCGACCGCGACGCGCTTGTCCTGAACGCCCGCGAGGCGATGAACGCCTCGCCCTTCAACGTTGCCGAGCGCGGCATGGCCTCGATCGCCGCGACCCTGGGCTCCGCGCCCGTCGTCCTGGTCCCCGAATCGCACCACTACTGCTTCGAAAAGACGCTCGACCTCCTCGGACTCGGGCGGCAGGCGCTGGTGTCGGTGGCGGTGGACGCGGACTTTCGGATGCGCGTGGACGTGCTCGAGCGGGCCATCGATTCCATCGAGAAATCAGGGCGACATGTCCTGGCGGTCGTCGCGGTGGTGGGTCCGACCGAGGAGGGCTCGGTCGACCCGGTCGATCAGATCGCGGCCCTGCGCGATGCGCGCGAGGCGGCGGGGTGCTCGTCGTTCTGGCTCCACGCCGACGGCGCCTACGGCGGCTACCTCCGCACCATCACCATCCCCACCCGGAGGGGGCTGGGAGAACCCGCCGCCGTCGTCAAGATCGATGGTCAGGTGCGAGCGATCGACATCGTTCTTCCCGAGCACGGCGAGTGCGCCGCGCTGGAGTGCATGAACCGGTGTGACTCGGTGACGATCGACCCGCACAAGCTCGGTTACATCCCGTACCCGGCGGGCGCGATCTGCTTCCGCTCCAACCTCGTCAAGCCGCTGATGCGCCAGGTCGCGCCCTACCTGGGCGACCCGCCGGGCGACCCGGACGCGGAGCGAGCCAGCGAATCGATCGGGCTCTATGTGCTCGAAGGAAGCAAGCCGGGCGCCTCCGCCGCCGCGGTGTGGCTCAGCCATTCGCTGATCCCGCTGGATTCCTCGGGGCACGGCACGCTAATGCGCGAGAACATCCGCAGCGCCGCGGAACTGCACGCGCTCCTGGAGTCGTACCCCTCGCTCGTCGAGAGGTCCCTGGGCGTGCGGGCGATCTGCCTTTGCCCGCCGGGCTCGAACATCGTGTGCTACGCGTTCCGCCCCCAGTTGAGCGCGTCGCTCGAAGAGATCAACCGCCTCAACCGCGCGGTGTACGAGCGATTCAATCTTCGGCCCGGGGAGCGCGTGTACGAGCAGTCATTCTTCGTCAGCCGAACGTCTCTCTCGGCACGCCAGTATTCCATCGGCACGGTCGGCCCGTTCCTGAATCGCCTGGGAGTTTCGGCGCGCGACTACGAGCGGCACGGCGTGTTCCTGCTCCGCTCGGTGCTCATGAACCCGTGGTATTCCTACGCCAAGCGACGGGGAAGATACTTCCTGTCGGAGCTCGTCGAGGAGCTCTACGCCGGCGCGGCCCGAGCGCTCCCGGGCACGGCGGGAGCGGCGTGGTGAACCGCCGGCCGGGCGCTCCTAATCCTCGCCCGCCCGATAGAGCGTGACCACCGGGCGTTCGCCCTTGAAATCCTGGGCCTTGGCGAGCAGCGTCTCCTCGAACTCATCGCTGCTGATCACGATCGCGTCCACATTGAATTCACCAATCCGCGCCGGTGGCACGACGGGCAGGCCCCACAGGAAGTCGGGCGGCCCACCCGGCTGGCCGACGCGATCATCAAGGATCACCACCACGCGATCGGTGAGCGCCAGCGCGTCGCGGAGTCGCCGCGTGTGACGCCCACCGCCGTAGATCGCGATCCGAGGCCGCCCGACCGCGGACAACTGGTCGATCTTCCGCAACAGGATTCTCCCGACGGGGCTCACACGCCCCGGCGTGCGCAGCCGCATGATGCTGGTGTGCCCGTTCACTTCCTGCTCGTCGCTCCCGTCCGACCCGTCGCTGAGGATCAGCCTTCCGGGTTCGATGTCTCGCGGGACGCGCGTCGGCCAGCCCAGGATCGTCGCGCCCGCGTGCCGGACGATGAGCCCCTCGATCACGCCGCGCGAGCCCGGGCCCAGGGCCTCGAGCAGCGAGGGTAACGAGCGCTCCGCGTCCAGCCACACCCCGCGGACGCCAAGGTCCGACAGCCACGACAGCGCCAGCGACAACAGCGACGCGCCATCGCAAGGCCCCACAAGCTCGAGCGCGGCGCAGACCTGGCTCCAGATCGCGGCGATGCGGGCGGGTGAGCGGGGATCTTCCCGCGGCCTGGGATCGCAGGGGAACGATTCCGCCTCGGCCGCCTCAAGAACCAGGCGATCGTACTCGGGCGCGAGCGTCGCAAGGTCGAAGTGTGCCCGGGCCGAGGCGTGGGCGGCGTGCCCCATCGCGACAAGCCTCGGCGGCTCGCGCCACAGGGACGCGAGCTTCTCGGCGAGTTCCTGCATCGCGCCCACCGGAACGATGAGCGAATCGACGCCATCACGGCAGACGGCGCTGGCGTGCCCGCATCCGGTCGTGATGGCGACCGGCCGGCCGCTGGCCATCGACTCCATCACCACCAGCGGCGCGCCCTCCGCCCGGCTGACCAGGAGCAGCACGTCGTGCTCCCGGTACAGGTCCGGCATCGCGGCGGGCGGCGCGGCGCCGAGCAGGCGCACGCGGCCAGCGTGCGTGTGCGCGTCCATCGCGCGCGACAGCGCCTCGCGGGCGGGCCCGTCGCCGACGATCGACATCCGGAACACCACCCCCAGGCGCGACAGTTCGTCCGCCAGCGCCACCAGGTCGAGCACACGCTTGTTGAGATTGTCGAGCCAACCGGCGTATAAAAGACGCAGGGGGCGATCGGGCGGCAGGGGATGCTGGATCGCGCTGGGTCGCACGGGCACGCTGAGCCCGCACGGAAGGGGCGATGGCATCGTCGAACCGGGGACAAACTCCATCGCCCGCCGCGTGATCTCCGCGTTGACGCCCCGCCAGGCGTGCGCCAGCGGGAGGCAGCGCTCATAGAGATCGAGCGAGAGCCCGTCGTTGCCGTGGCAGATCGCGGCGCAGCGCACGCCGCGGTGCGCGTCGAGGGCTGCGGCGATGAACCCGTGCGGAAGATCGTTGGGCACGACCACCCGGGCGCCCAGTTCGCGCAGGCGGTCACGCACGAGCAGCACCTGGCGGGCGGGGTCCAGGCCCGCGCCCCACGAGAGCAGGTCAAGGCCGGGAGCGCCGTGGAGCGCCGAGGCCGCGACACGCGACGGCGTGACCTCCGCGCCGATGACCAGCGGACGCCACGGGATATGGGGATCGCTCAGGCGTGCCAGGCGGGCGCCCGCGACGCGCACGCCCGAGACCGAGTGGGGGCGGTGCAGCGCGACGACGCGCGGGTGATCCGCGGCCGGGTTGGAGTGGGTGTCGTGCTGGCTCTGGACTTGGGTCACGCCGGGGCTCCGCCGATGGGTTCAACGCGCTCGATCAAGCCGCCCGCCCGATCGTGGCAGCCGAGCCGCACGATGATTCCAGATGCGCCGTGATCGCGGAGAGGACATTCGTGAGGAGGGCGTCGTGCGTGAGGTGCTCGCGCACGCGGGCGCTCACGTCGCGCACGATGTCGTTCTTCCAGGCGGGCTGCGACAGGGCGCGATCGATGAGGCGCTCGAGCGAGGGCTCGTCGGTGAATCCGATGGCCGCCATGTCGCCCAGCAGCCAGTTCTCGTCGTGGCGGTCGTAGGCCGCGGCGTACTTGCGGAGGTCCGACGCCCGCGCGTTGCTGATCCACAGCGTCTGGTCCGTCGGTATCCCCAGGCGATCGAGCAGCCCGACCGCTTCCAGCGCGTCGGGCAGGCTGGCGACGGGGAATCCGATACGGTCGTGGGCGGCATCGACCACCGGGGTGAGGCCCGATGCCATCGCCGCGAGTTGGGCGCGGGTCTTCACGCCGGCGATCAGATCGCGGTGCAAGCGCGCCGCGACAAACCCGCCCGAGAGGAAGCACTCCAGAACGCGCTGGTGCATGAGCGAGGTGAGGCACAGGTGCAGATTCACGCCCGCGGACCTGTACGCGGCCCTCAATTCCTCGCCGTGCGACAGCACGCCCTTGGAGAATCGCGCGAATCGCTCGTGATGCTCCCAGCCCTTGCCGTAGAGATGGAAACGCCACCCGCGCCGCTCGCACACCCGGGCGGCCCAGTCGATCGCCTGGTGACGGAAGAAGCGATCCGCGATCGGGAGCGCGTAGTTCCGCATCACCATCGCGCGGGTCTTGGCCTCGGGCTCGCGCGCCAGCGTCTGGCGCAGCGCCAGATCGACCATCGCCCCGATCCGCTTGTTGGGCGGGAGGCTCATCGGGTCCAGCGCCACGCGCTCGAGCTGCGGGTACAGGTGATCGAACACCGCCTGGATCGCCGGTGCGCCGGTGATCTGCCCGCTCAGCCGGTGGTGCATCGCCTCGGGCGTCTCGCTGTGGTGAGTGATCGCCGCAACCTCGCACGCAAATCGCTCCGCCTGGCGCGGATCGACCTCGCCGTCGTGGAACTTCTCGGCGTCGGCGACCACCGGCATCGGAACCAGCCGCTCGCACGGGTAGCCGAACACGCGGAACAACTCCGGGAGCATGTGCCCCATCATGAAGTCCATCGGGCCTTGCGCCCGGCCCACCGCCTCATCAAAGAGCTGCGGCATCGCGTCCTGCGTCCAGGTCACATACGGCACGTCGCTGGGGAACAGTCCTTTCATGCACGCACGCGGGCGGTTGATCATCACGATCAGGTCCGGATCAAAGTCGAGAATCTGCCGCTGGTACGCCAGAGCGTTCAGCCGCTCGCGATCGCTGGGCTCGGTCAGGATCCGCGCCCGGTGCCCCGCGCGGGTGATGGACCGCGCCAGGTCCCCCGCGGCGTGGAGAAGAAACGTCGTGAACCGCGACGTCGGGATCAGCACGCGCAGGGGCGTGCCGTCCTCCGACTGCGCCTCGCGGTAGCGCGTCCGCCAATACTCCGGCCCCCGCGACGACGAGCGCACGCGGATCTTTTCCCCAAGCTCGCGGCTCTCTCGCTCCTGCGCCCCGATCGCGCCGCGGATCACCTGGTCAAGGCTCGAAGCCCGCGTGCGGCATTGGACCGTGAACAAGCCCTGCGGCCCTGATGTCTCGCGCCCCGCCTCAAGCCGACGCGCCAGCTTCTCCGCCGCGCCGGGCCCGATGAAGAACTCGATGCGATCGTCGGACAGTAATGCCCGAAGGTCCGCCAGCGACAGGCCATCGAGAAACTCGAGCGGGTCTTCCTGCACGACAAAGATCGCGGGGCGGTATCCCTCGGGCGCGGGCGCCAGAACCGAGGCCGCCCGCTCCAGCAGCCACGGCGGATCGATCCCCTCGACGACGACCGGCCTGGCTTCCAACCCTCGCGACAACCTCGCCGGATCAATCGCGGAAACGGACGCCGTCCGTAGATCCTGAAGCCCCGTCCAGGCACGAACCCGGTCGCGTCCCTCGCCCTCGGCATCGCGGCGGAGCATGTTGCCGTCCAGCGCGCGATGCACCGAGCGCGACAGCAGCTTGGCCTCCCAGTCCGCGACCACCGCCGGGTCGATCGCCACGCCCCTTGCCGCAAGGACGCTCAGATTCGATCGGCACGTCTGCTCCAAGGTCGCGGAGGAGACCCGATCGTCCGGCAGGCGTCGCAAGGCGGCAAACAGCCCGGTCACGGCTTCATCGCCCTGCGCTTGTTCATCGAGCCGATTGAGCTGGCCCACCGCGAGCGTTCCGAGCCCGAGCGCCCCCAGCGTGGCGGCGGTAAAGAACCGGATCTCCGCATCGCCGGGCGACTGATCCAGCACCTGCGCCGCTATTCCCAGGAAGGTCCAGTGCTTGCCCGAGCGGGCGAGATCGACGATCTCGGCGCGAGAAATATTGCGACGCGCAGAATTGGCCTGTGCGGGCGCACCGGCGGCTGGTCCGGTCGGAATTGGGGTGGTCATGGTCTGAGTATCGGACGGTTTCTGGCCCCGATGGCACATTCCTGCCGATCTCTCGGGCGATGAGCGGGGAAACCGAGAGCAAGATCCTGACCCGGGAGCAGCTCCTGGACCGCCGCCAGTTGGCCAAGGCGGCCGGACGGCGTGTGGTTCACTGTCACGGCTGCTTCGACATTGTTCATCCGGGGCATATCCGACACCTCCGGTACGCCAAGAGCCTGGGGGATGTCCTGCTGGTGTCGATCACCGGCGATTCCCGCGTCGGCAAGGGCGTCGGCCGCCCGTTGATTCCGGAGGAGCTTCGCGCCGAGAACCTGGCGGCGCTCGACTTTGTGGACTGGGTCCATATCGAGCCGCGCCCCACGGCGGCGGAGCTCTTGGAGGACGTTCGCCCCGACGTCTACGTCAAGGGCCGCGAGTACGAGAACAACAACGACCCGCGCTTCGCGCACGAGCGATCGACGGTCGAAAAGCACGGCGGGCGCGTCGTGTTCAGCTCCGGCGACGTCGTCTTCAGCTCCACCGCGTTGATCGCCGCGATGGAGCAGTCGGTGGACCCGTTCCACAAGCGGCTGATGCAGCTCCTGGAGACTCCCGAGCTGGGCGGGCCGCCGCTGTATGAGTTGATCTCGCGCTTCCGTGGCGTGCGGGTTCTGGTCGTGGGCGAAACCATCATCGACACCTACGTCATGTGCGACCGACCCGAGGTCGCGGGCGAGAGCCCGGTCATGACGCTGCGCCCGGTCGAGCGGCGGCAATTCGACGGCGGGGCGGCGATCATCGCGCGTCACCTGGCCGCGATGGGCGCCCGTCCGGTGCTGCTCACGGCGCTGCCGGCGGACGAGCAGGGCGCCGCGATGCGCCGCAGGCTTCTATCCGAGGGGATCGAGCTTCGCACGTTCCCGTCGACCGCCCCGATCGCCGAGAAGCAGCGGTTCCTCGTCGGCGCTCAGAAGGTCATGAAGCTCGATCTGGTCGATCCGCTCGTGCTGGACGCGACGGAGCAGGACCAACTGGTCGCGATGATCGACGAGGCGGCCCGCGGTTGCCAGGCGGCGATCATCGCCGATTTCGGCCTGGGCCTCTTCGGGCCGCGCACCCTCACCCGCGCGTGCCTGGCCGCTCGCCCGCACGTCAACGTCCTCACCGGGGACGTCAGCGGGCGGCGTTCGAGCCTGCTCGCCATGCGCCGCATGGATCTCCTGTGCCCGAGCGAGTCAGAAGCGCGTGACGCGCTGCGAATGCAGGGCGAGGGGCTCCCGCTCGTGGTCTGGAAGCTGCTGGAAGAAACCGGCTCGCGCGGCTCGATCGTCACCATGGGCCCGGAGGGCCTGATCGGCTTTGATCGGCTCCCCGAAGCCTCGGGCGGCGGCGAGGGATTCGCGACGCGCCTCAAGAGCGAGCACATCCCGGCGCTCTCGCCTCTGGCGATCGATCAGCTCGGCGCGGGCGATTCGCTCCTGGCCGCCGCCACGCTCGGCCTCGCGGCGGGCTCCGGCGTTCTGGCGGCATCGTTCCTCGGCGCGTGCGCCGCGGCGATCCAGGTCCAGCGTCTGGGCAACATTCCGATCGGCGCGACCGATCTCCGCCAGTTCATCGCGCGCGTCCACAACGCGCACCTTGCGTTCGCGGGGGCCGAAGTCCTCGCCCAGCGGCCCATCGCTCGCCTCGACTCGAAACTGGAGAGCAAGGCGTCGCTCACGCACGAGCCGGGCACGGACGCGCCCGAATCAACGTCTCCGGTCGCGTCCCAACTCAAGCCCGCCGGGCCCAACGGCCCGCTGATCCTCCGCGCGTCATGAAAGCCCCTCGAATCGCGTATGTTCTTCCGACCCGCGATCGCGCCGAGCGCCTGCGGCACACGCTCGCGCGGCTCGATGCGCTCCCGGCCCACGACGCCCAGATCGTCATCGTTGACAACGCCTCGGTTGTCCCCGCGACGCAGGCCGCCCGCGATCTTCCCGCCCGACTCCCGCGAGTGTTCCTGCGCCAGCCGCAGAACATCGGGGCCGCCGCCCGCAACCTCGGCGTGCAGGCCGCCGATCCGAGCGTCGAATGGATCATCATGCTGGACGATGATTCCTCGCCACGCTCGCCGGACTTTCTCCCGCGTCTGGCCGCTCAGCCCGCGGACGTCGCCGCCGTGATGGCCGATATCTTCTTGCCGCGATGTGGCACGCGCGAAGCCGGCGGGCTCCCCGAGGTCTTCATCGGTTGCGGGGTGGCGATGCGGCGCGAAGCCTTTCTCCACGCCGGAGGCTACGACCCCGCGTTCAACTACTACGCCGAGGAATACGATCTGGCCGCCAGGTTCATGCTCGACGGCCTGCGCATGGTCTTCGAGCCCGCGTTCGCGGTCGATCACATGAAGGACGCCGCCAACCGCGACATGAACACCATCGTCGCGCGCCTGATCCGCAACAACGGTTGGGTGATGCAGCGCTACGCGCCCGAGACCCTGCGCCGGGACGAACTCCGCGAGGTCCGCACCCGCTACCGAGCGATCGCGCGAAAGGAGCGGGCGCTGCGTGGCTTTGGCGAGGGCCTCACCGAGCTGCGCCGGACGATCCGAGCGCAGGCGCGACGCCCGATGCCCCGCGCCATCTTCGACCGCTTCACGGGAATGACGGCGGCCCGGGAGGCGCTGCACGCGGCGCATCAGCGATCACGGTTCACGTCGGCGGCGTTGATCGAGCCGGGAAAGAACGCGGGCGTGGTGCGAGCCGCGCTCGAAGAACTGGGCGTGTCGATCGTGGATCCGGACCGCGCCGAGCGGCTGGTGATCGCGACCATGTCGCCGGGCCCGATGATCGACGCCGCGCTCGCCCGCGCCGCTGATCCACGGGTCATCACGCCCTGGCTCACCGCCGGGTCGATGCTCTCAGGCCGCGATTCAAGCGCGCTGGCGGCGTAGCCGAGTCGCCCGACCGATGGCACGCCGCTCGAGCCGGGGCGCGAGGGGTCGCGCCGGTGATCGCGGCCTTGCCACTCGAGGAATGCGGGCCTTGCTCACAGTTGCCAGAGGCTTGAGCCCCAGGTCAGTCCGCCGCCGAACGCGACGAACAACACCTTGGCGCCTTCGGGGAGGCCGCGCGAGCGCACGACCTCATCGAGGCAGAGCGGGACGGAAGCGGCGACGGTGTTCCCGACGCGGTCGATGTTGATGTAGAGCTTGTCCTCGGGCAGGCCGAACCGATCGCGGGCCGCGTGCAGGATCCGCTGATTGGACTGGTGGCAGATGTAGAGATCGATGTCCGTCGGCCGAAGCCTGGCCTTCTGCAGCGTTTCGTCGATGAGGTCAGAGAACGTGCCGACGGCGAATTTGAACACCGCGGCGCCGTTCATCTGCACGCGCCCGTACTTGCAGGGGTCAACGGGCACGCCCTCGGGGAAGTGGAAGGGCTGCGTGGGCACATAGATTTCCTTCCACCCGCGCCCGTCGGAGTGCATCGACTGGGCGATGATGCCCTTGGAAGTATCGTCGCTGGCGCGAAGGATGGCGCACCCCGCGGCATCGCCGAAAATGATCGCGGTGGATCGCCCGGCGTCGCTGTAGTCCATGAACCGAGTGAGCGTATCGGCGCCGATGAGCGCGACGTTGCGGTAGGCGCCGCCGGCCACCATTCCGTACGCGACATTCAGCCCGAAGACAAACCCGCAGCACGCGCCGTTGAGGTCGAAGGCGCCGCAGCGGCCCGCGCCGACCTGGGCCGCCACCAGGCACGCCGTGGGCGGGCACGACATCTCGGGCGTCATGGTCGCCACGATGATCGCGTCGAGATCCTTGGCGTCCATGTGAGCCGCGGAGAGCGCGCGCCGGAGTGACTCGGCGGCGAGCCTGTCGGTCGTCTCGGGGCCGGTGTGATCGGCGATCCGCCTCTCGCGGATGCCCGTGCGCTGCACGATCCACTCGTCCGAGGTTTCCATCAGCTTTTCGAGGTCGGCGTTGGTGAGCTTGCGCGCGGGGAGGCACGAGCCAGTCCCGGCGATGCGTACGCCGACACGCGGGAGGCCGCCGGGCTGATGGGAAACGCTCATGGCCCCCAGTGTAGGAGGGAATCCAAATCGCCAATCGGACAAATTGCCAAAACACCACCGCGAGCGGAGGCGGGCGATTCACCCGTTGAAGATTCGCGGAGCTTCCGGGCGACCGGCTCAGTCGCGTTCGACCGCCGCCATCTCGTTCATCATGGGCTCAAGACCGGCCAATCGATGCACGATCGCCTCGTTCACTCCCGCCGCGACGTAGTTGCGGCAGTTGCGGATGGCGGCCTTGATCGTGCGGGCCTCGCTCGAGCCGTGCGCGATGAAGCACGAGCCGTTGACGCCCAGCAGCGGCGCTCCGCCGTGCTCGTGGTAGTCGTTCTTGGCGTAGATGCTCTTGACGATCGGCTCGAAATCCAGCATCAGCTCGGGCTTCTGCGACAGGATCTCGTGCGCGATGGCCTTGAAGAGGCTGCGTGCCATGCCCTCGGCCGACTTGAGCACCGTGTTGCCCACCAGCCCGTCGGTGATGACGACATCCGCCGCCCCCTCGAATAGATCGCGGCCTTCGACGTAGCCGATGTAGTTGAGGTCGGGCGTTGATTTGAGCAGGTCGCGGGTCTGCTTGATGATGCCGGTGCCCTTGGCCTCTTCCGACCCGATGTTCATGAGCGCGACGCGCGGGCGCTGGATGCCCAGCGTCTTCTGGGCATAGACCTCGGCCATCACGCCGTACTGCCACAGGTGGCTGGCCTTGGGCTCGGGGTTCGCGCCGGCGTCGGTGAGCACCATCGGGCCGTGGAAGGCCGGGAACGTGACCGCGATGCCCGGGCGATGAACATAGCGGAGGCGTCGCATGTGCATGATCGCCGCCGCCACGCACGCGCCCGTGTTGCCCGCCGAGAGCACGACGTCGCAGCGCCGTTCGGACTTCTCCGATCCGATCAACGCCATCTTCACGATCGACGAATCGGGCTTGGAACGCACCGCCTTGGCGGGCGATTCGTCCATCGCGATGACTTCCTCGGCCCGCTCGATGACCAGGCGCGGGTCCGACACGGCCCGCTCCGACATCGCCTCGCGGATGATCCGCTCGGGGCCCACGAGCACCAACTCGTCGTTCTTCCCGAGGTGCTCCAGGGCGTCGAAGCACCCCTTGAGGATGGCGTCGGGCGCATGGTCGCCGCCCATCACATCAACCGCGATTCGCATGGTGGATCGACCCCGAGTGCCCGCGCGTGCGTGACCACCCGGCGTCGAGTTCTTCGCGGCGGGGACGGGTCCATGGCGCGCGGGCGAGTGCTGATCGAGCGTTACTGATCAGACGTTCCGATGCCCAGCTTCGGAACCTTGATCTTGAGGCCGGGGCGAACGTACCCGGATTCCTTGCAGACACGATGGTGCAGCTTGGGCATGCCCGAGAGCGGGCACACGCCCATCTGGATGGCCTCGAGGGCCTGGTGCGAGCGACGCCGACGGGTGCGGCCGTGGCTGACTCTCTGTGGAGGAAGCATGGGATAGCTCCGCGATCGTCGTGCGTCCCCCCGCCTTGCCGCGGGCCCGACGCCGTCGAGTGTGATCAGTCGCGCGCTCGAACACCGAGCGACCGCGTCCCTCGAATCATCCAACGATTCCAGGGCTTAGACGGTAGACCGGGGTCAACATTCGGTCAAACCGCCAACGATGGCGAGTCGCCCGACCGAACAAACGTTCGGTATGCGGTACGCGGAGCGGGGGGCGAGCAGCGGCACTTCACGTCAGGTCTGGCGCGCCAGGCCGGCAAAGCGAGGAATGGGGCCGCCGCGCCCTCAGCCGGCACCGATTCTCAAGTGGCATCCTCATCTCCGACAGACCTCCGCCACCCGGGTGCCACATCGCGATCCGGCCGATTGGTGCCGGGCCAGCGCCGTCGCCATGGTGTCGAAGCGGATCCCAGAGGTAGCCCGGCACGAGACTTCCCATGAGCGAGTCTGGCGGACGGGGCGCCTCCGGCCCGAATCGGATTTTCGTGCCGGGCTGTGTCGGCGGGCCGTGCCAGTGGACAACCTCCAAATCGTCCCTAGAGTTTGCGTGGTCCGCCCTCCTAGCTCAGTTGGTAGAGCAGCTGACTCTTAATCAGCGGGTCGAAGGTTCGAGTCCTTCGGGGGGCATTTCGATTTGAGCCCGTGATTCACGGACTCTGCGGCGGACCGAGTATTTCGGCCCGCCGCCTGTGTTTTTGGGGTGGGGCTACCTCTGGGCTACCGCGATCGCGAAACGGGCCGGGCGTCCCGGTCCCCGCGAAATCGTGTACCCTCTTCGTCAGTGTCAGGGAGGACGCCCAATGCTCGCACTCGGCAAGCCGAAACGAACGGAAATCGGATGGCTTGAAGACCTCGGCCTCGCGAGCGTGAAGCCGTTCTATCACACGAAGCAAGGGGCGGCATTCCTCGGCGACTCTCTCGCCGGGATGAAGCGGATTCCGGCGGAGTCGGTGGACCTTGTGTTCACGTCGCCCCCGTTCGCGTTGACCCGGAAGAAAGAGTACGGGAACGAGCCCATCGAGCGGTACCTCGCATGGTTCATCCCGTTCTGCGAAGAGATCAAGCGAATCCTGAAGCCGGACGGTTCCTTCGTTCTCGATATCGGCGGGGCGTGGATTCCCGGTGCCCCAGTGCGATCCGTCTACCACTTTGAAGTGGCGGTGCAGCTCTCGCGGATGTTCCATCTTGCTCAGGACTTCTATTGGTACAACCCGTCGCGACTCCCGACGCCCGCCGAGTGGGTGACGGTCCGCCGCGTTCGCGTGAAAGACGCGGTGAACACCGTTTGGTGGTTCTCGAAGTCGGAGAACCCGACGGCGGATAATCGCCGCGTGCTTCAACCCTACTCGGAGTCGATGAAGGCTCTCATCAAAAATGGGTACAAGGCGAAGATGCGTCCGAGCGGGCACGATATCTCGGACAAGTTCGGGCGGGATAACGGCGGGGCGATCCCGCCGAACCTTCTCACGATCGCGAACACGGAATCGAACTCGGCATATCTCCGGCTCTGCCGAGAGTTCGGGATCAAGCCGCACCCGGCCCGCTTCCCCGCGAAGTTGGTGGAGTTCTTCGTTGACTTTCTGCTCGAAGACAAGCCGCGTTTGATCCTCGACCCGTTCGGCGGCTCGAACGTCACCGGCTCCGTTGCGGAACAGCGGGGGCATCGGTGGGTGTCGTTCGAGATGAAAGACGAGTACATCAGGGGTTCGATGCTCCGATTCCTCGAAGGGCCGCTCTTCGCCGATCCGAAAGTACGGTCGATCGTCACCGGAGCAACGAACCCGATGGAGTGAAGATGCCGGGAATCCGCTTCGACAAACTCGCGGAGAAGTTCACGGACGCTCTGGAACTCGCCGGAGCGACGGTGCTTCTCGCGGGGATGCCGGACACCCGGCCCCTCACGCTCGGCGTGGTGTCAGAGGGCGAGACATTCCGGCTCGAAGTGTTCCTCTGGGCCGTCACCTTCGGCGGGCGGAAGACGCTTCCCGATGAACGGCGAATCCAACTCACGAACGTCGATCGCTTCACGCTCAAAGCCGGAGTGAAGACGATTCTCGGCGGGTGGAGCGATGAAGAGGGCGTGTTTGCTTTCTGGGACGTGCGGCGGCACCTTCAGTTTTCGGCGGGCTCCCCGAGTCTTCAGATATCGGTGAACACGCTTCGGCGTGCGGCGGCGGTGGGCTTCGCCCCGGAACTTCGTGACGTTCGCGAAGGGAAGGAAACGGCGATCGCAGTTCACCCGGACTACCTGCTCTGGTATCTCCGCGAGTACGAACGTCTTTACGACTGCGGGCCGGAAGCGAGCGAAGCGACGGGGCTTGTCGATGCTGAGCCCGAAGCGGAGCGAGAGTTCATCGACTCGGGCCGCTCCGACGTGGAACAATCGCGGCGGCATCAAGTGGTGTCGGTGGTCCGGCACTTCCGAGAGGCGAGATTCCGCCCGATGGTGCTTCGGGCCTATGGGTTCCGGTGTGCGCTGACGGACGTTGCTCTCCGACTGGTGGACGCGGCCCACGTTGTCCCGGTGTCGGAGCCGACAAGCACGGATGAACCGAGAAACGGCGTAGCACTCAACCCGCTTCTCCACCGAGCCTACGACGCGGGCTTGCTCGGGCTCTTGCCCGGCGGACGAACCGCGATCAATGAACGTCTTCTCTCAGGCTTGAAGCGGCACAAACTGGATGCGGGGCTTCAAGTGTTTCGCGGCATGGTGCCCCGCACGATGCGGATGCCCACGTCCCCCGAGTTCGTCCCGCCGGATGACTACTTGCTCCGGGGCTTGCGGGCGAGAGGATGGACGGACGAAGACCTTCGCTTGGCGTCGGCATGATCGCGACGCCCGCCAGTCCCGGCGAGTGCGGGCGAGTTCCGGCGAGTGCGGGGGGAGTGGCCCCGACAACGTAGACGAATCGCTCGCGGGCGTCGATGCTCTCGGGCATGACCCGCACGCGAACGCGATCGACGACCCCGACGAACACGGCGGATGAACTCCGGCTCTTCACGGAGCGGGAAGTCTCCGACTTGCTCGCGGTTCCGCTCCAAACGCTCCGCAATCATCGGAGCCAGCGGCGGGGGATCAAGTTCGTCCGCGTCGGGCGGAGCGTTCGATACCGGCTCGCGGACGTGCGGGCGTTCATTGCGGCCCGGACTGTGAACGTCTCCAGCGGGGAGGGCCTGTAGTGCCCGACGCTCGCACTGATCCCGATGCACGAGCAAACGGGCACGCCCGGTCCGTGTTTTCCGGCGCGTGGGGTCCGCCACCAAAGCCGTGGGTTCAGGCCCCGGAGGGCAAGTAACAGCATCGGGACGCGGCGGCCGAAGTCGCCCACCTCATCCATGCGGCGTGCAAGTGGTTTGCGCAGGGAGAGTCCGTGGTAACTCTTTCACGCGAGCGGTTCGCCCTCGAAGCCGTGTCCGTGGATCGGTCGGTGACGGAGTTCGAGAAAGTGGCGGTGTTCTATGCCGAGAGGAAGGGGATCAAGTACCCCACGAAACTGACAATCTCCACGGCTCGTGTGCTGCTTCGATCGTCGGTGTTGCTCGCGGCCTTGCCCCGCGTGCGGGCGTTGAGTCGATGCCCCGTGCTGCTCTCTCGCGGCGGCGGGCTTGTGCCCATCGTCGGATTCGACTCGGAGAGTGGCATCCTTGTTCACCCCGACGCGCGCACGCCCGAGGACGTGCCGTTCTCGATCGCGATGGATTATCTCGGCGCACTGCTCGCGGACTTCCGGTTCACCACGGAGGGCGACCGGGCGCGCGCGGTTGCGGCAATGCTCTCGCCCGCGCTGCTCCGGTCGGGCCTGCTCGGTGAGGGGCGATGCCCCTTGATCGTCCTCGAAGCGGACGACTCACAGGCGGGCAAGGGGTTCTTCGTTCGGATGCTTGCGGCGGTCTACGGCGAGACGCCCCGCACAATCACTCAGCGGGAGGGCGGAGTTGGATCGGTGGCCGAATCCCTCATGGCGGGCCTTCAGGAAGGCGCGGCGTTCATTAGCCTCGATAACTGGCGCGGAGCGGTTAACGTCCCCGCCTTTGAGTCGATGCTGACCGAAGCCCGCGTGGAGTGCCGCGTCCCGCACAGAGGTTCGACCATCGTCGATCCGACGCTGACGACGTTCGCCCTCACCAGCAACGGGGCCGAACTCACCATCGACCTTGCGAACCGCTCGAACATCGTGCGGATTCTGAAGCAACCCGACGGGTACAGCTTCCGCGAGTGGGCGGAGGGCGGGCTTCTCGAACACGTCCGCGAGAAGCAACCGTGGTATCTCGGCGCGGTCTGGTCGGTCCTTCGTGAGTGGCACGCGCGCGGGTGCCCCCTCGCGGCGGACGACGGGGCGCACGACTTCAGGCGGTGGGCGCGTGCGGCGCGGTTCATCGTGCGGGACATGCTGGGCCTTGCCGATCCGCTCGACAACTATCGCGCGGTGCAACGGAGCAAGGCGACACCGGCCCTCACCTGGCTACGGGCGGTGCTGCTCGCGGTGAAGCGGGCGCGGAAGGTAGGGCTCGAACTGCGGGCGCACGACCTTTGGGGCCTGTGCGTTGAGGGCGAGATCGAAGTGCCCGGCCTATCTGGCGCGGATGCTCAGCGCGAAGACGACGCGACGCGGACGAAGGCCCTTCAGGGGATCGGGCGTCGGCTCGCATCGGCGTTCGGTGGGCGAAGCTCGCTGGACGTGGATGGAACGCCGGTGCATCGGATCGAACGCCCCGGCGAGCATGGGCGACCCGAGCGGAGTTACGTCTTCGGTGAACTGGCGGAGAGTCCGGGGGCGGTGGCCGTCCCCGAGTCGGATCGAATCTTGTGGGTCTGAGTTCCCCCTATAGCCCCCTATTCCCCCTATGGGTCAGTAAGCCGTATCTGGAGCGAGTTTTTCTCAGTAGAGGAATAAACGGACATAGGGGGCATAGGGGGGCCATAGGGGGAAAGCGATGGAGACGGCGAAATGATCGACGCACACTTCGGATCACAGGCCGCACACCTGCCCGCTCGCGCGCTTCTCGCGGTCCGTCAGGATTTCGAGAATGCGGCGGACGAAGCCGGGGGCATCGCCCTTGACGGGTTCGCGCTGATCGGTAAGGGCCTTCGACTGATCGACGGGACAGGCTCGCACGATGACGACACAACCCGGCACCTTGCCCCGGCTCGCCTGTGGGCCTCAGGCGCGGCCCAACGTCGCGCCCGTGCCGAACTGCTCCGCGAACTCGCGGACGTGCTGGAAGGCGACGAATCGCCCACGGCGGAGACGTTGGAGTGGTGCATCCCGGACGCGATGAAGGACGTTCTTCTCGCCCGCTCTCTCGAATCACACGCCCGCGCCCGGCTCGCAAGCACCGACATTCCCTCTCGATCGCAACTCGCGGCCGTCCACCGATCCACGTTCACGAAGGGCCGCGCGAGCCGGTTCGTTCGCATGGTCAAGGCAATCAAGTTCGGAGCCGTGTTCATGCTCCGAATCCGACACCGGAACAAGTAGACGAGCGCGGGCACGTCGCCCGCGCAGGTGAAGACGACACCAAGGGGCGCAATCCCCGGAAAGGCACGAAGTATGGCACTCGAAACCCCCAATCTCGGCGACAGCGGACTTCCCACGACGATCGGTCCGAAGCCACCGGGCGGAACGACCATGCGAGACGTGGAAGATCGCGGGGCCGTCGGCCCCCGGATCGATGCGAGCCGCGTCTCTCAGCGGATCGACGCGGTTCTCCGGATTGGCTTCTCGGCCCGACCTCAGCGGAAGGACTACCCCACGGATTCCCCGCTCGGGCGGGCGGCGAAGTTTCACGAAGCGGCTCTCGCCTTGCTCGGCAACTTCGCCCGTGAGGCGGGCCGCGTGGTTGATGATCCTGACCTCACGCCGATTGGACGTGGGAAGCGGCTCGCGAGCGTTGGAACTGACTACCTGAAGCGGCTCGAAGAACTCGCGATGAATGAACCGATGCTCCCGGCACTCCGGCGCTTGCGAGATAGGTCCGCGTCCGACGTTCGATCCGCGATCAAGTTTCCCGCGTCGGACGACGTTGGGGCGATCCTTCGAGAGCGTGAGATTCGCGATCGGCTCTACGCGATGGAGTCGGCCTCTCGGGCCGAGGCTTGGCGGCGGATGATCGCGGCTCGCGATCCGCTCGGACTCGCGGCGGTAGTCAATGCCCCGACGTTTGCCCCACTGTTCCCCGCCCGGATCGTCGAAGACGGCGTGAAGAGCGTTGCCGAAGCGATCGTCCCCGAAGCGGCGAAGACGCGGTCCGAGTCGGAAGAGGCGATCGCGTCCATCGAAGCGGTTCGCGAAGACGCCCGCACGATGATCGCGGAATCGTCGGGCGTCGAAGTGAAGCCGAAGCGTGAAGGGCTCTCGGCGGCGGATCGGGGGTCGGCGTGAACGAACCCACTCCCAATCCACAGCGTGACGAGCGGGGACTGTTCCTTCCCGGCAACTCCGTGAGCAAATGCACGAAGTCCCCGCACGCGGGCAAGGTGGTTGCCCTTCGCGCTGAACTGTTCCGCACGATCGATGCCGGGAAGTGGCGAGAAATCATCCTCGCCATGCACAAGGAAGCGGTGGGCGTGTGGGATCACCTCGAAGAGAAGTGGGCCGCACGGCCCAACGTCCGGGCGGCGGAGTGGATCGCCGATCGCCTCATCGGCAAGCCCGTTGAAGCCGGGGCCGAAGACCGATTGAAGCGCATCGAAGACGCGCTCGGTCTCTCCAGCGAACTCGACCCGGAACATATCGCGGACATTCTCGCAACTGCCAAGCGTGAAGGCGACGAAGGCGAAGGCGGGGACAACACCGGATGAACCAACCCCGGAACAATTGGCCGACGGGCTCCCGTTTCTCCGCACGGCTTGTGGCGGTGGAGCGACTCTTGCTCCAGAGAAATGCGGCGGCAGCGCTTCGGAACTCTCGATTCTTGGACTTGATCGAAGCGTGCATCGTCATCGACGTGTGGGACGGCGGACTCCATCCCGATCAAGTGGAGATTCGTCTCGGGCGAGATATGGAGGGGATCGGCGTCCGTCCCGATGCTTCGATCCCACAGAGGATCGCGCGCCTCAGAGAGCAAGCCCGGCGGACCTACACCCCGCCGAACTGAATCGGCTTCCTTCCGGCTCGGCACTCGCCGGGCTTCGACGCCCCGGCTTCGCCATGCCGGGGCGTCTTTTCCATTGTCGGGTAGCCCCGGAGTAGCCCACGAACGCGAAGCGCATCGGAAACACCATGAATCGCGGGTATTTCGATCGCTCGCCCACTGACACGGGGTCAGTTGCCCCGCTTGCGGCGGGCTCGGGACGCTCGGGCTTCGGCGGCTTTCGGCGACGCGGCGGAGCGTCTCTTCGCCTCGCTCTGGCGTTCCACGAAGCGGGCGACAATCTTGTCAATCCGCCCGATCGCGGCGGGGTTCCATCGCTCCACGTCGCCCCGATCGAACGTCCATCGCTCCTTGCTGAACTGCTTCGCGGCGACTTCTCTCCGCTTCGCCATGCCGAGAAGAGTGTCGGGCGAGAGGCGGAACAATTCGCGAGCCGCGAACGCGAGAGAGACGGTCGGAGTCGGCTCCGTCGGCTCTCGCATCGGCTCCGCCGATCGCTTCCCGCTCGGCGTGCGGCCCGTACCTGGCCCCGCGATCATCGGGGGCGGCGTCGGGCCGGGCTCGCGGCTCGCATCGCTCCGGCGGGCTCGGAGCCGCCCCGCGTGGGCGACGTGAGCGGCGACGAACTCGGCGAGCGTCGGGGCGGACTCCGGGGCTCCGTCCATCCCGCCGGGGACTTCGGACCATGCGGCCCGCACGAACCGGAGAACGCGGAGCGTCGCTTCGCTCGGATCGTCGCTCGCCGCGAGCCGCTCGGCGGTGAAGCGATCATGCCGAGCGATCCGAGCGAGAGCCCGCCGGGACTCGGCGAGTCGGCGGGCGTGGTGGGCGGGCTCCGTCGCCCGCGTGCGATGCTTCTCCCGCAAGTGGGCCGCGAGTGCGGAAGCATCGTCGGACGGAACACCGGAGCGGGCCGGGGCTCCGTTCATCGCTTCCGGGGCTTCGCGGCGAAGATCATCGGCGACGGCGGAGACGTGCAACTCCAACGCGGAGCGGGGATCGGCCCCGCCGAGTTGCCGACGAAGGGCCGCGTCCAACGCGAACGGCGGAGCGTCGATGCTCGCGAGAGCATCGGCGAGAGGATCGACTCGGAACGTGAGCGGGGCGGGCATGGTGGGGACTCCGGTTCAACTGGCGGCGGCGAGTTCCTTCGACTTCGAGCGGCGAGACTTCGGCTTCGCGGCGGGCTTGAGCTCCGCGTCGATGACGGCGACGGGCTCGCCCTTCGGTTCGGCGGCGGCGAGAAGACGCGAACTTGTCGCGTTCATCGCATCGCGGAGCGAATCGAGTTGGAGCCGCGAGTAGACCTCAGTGGTCGAAATGTTCTTGTGCCCGAGAAGGTTCTTGAGTGTGTAGATCGGCGTCCCGTTCGCGACGCTCCAAGAGCCGAATGTCCGGCGGATATCGTGGATGCGAAGCCCTTCGAGCCCGGCCCGCTTCACAACCGCTCTCCACGGACGCTTGATCTCCGTGAGCGGCCCGCCGCGTCCGGGGAACACAAACTCGGCATCGCGATCGGCTTTTCGCCGACGCTCGCGGATAATCGCGAGAGCCGCTTCGGGCAGAGGGACGCGATGCTCTCTCCGGCCCTTGTACCGCTCCGGCGGGATCGTCCAGACACCTTCGGCGAAGTCCACTTCGTCCCATCGCATCCCGAGAACCTCGCCGCGTCTCTGGCCCGTGAGGATCAACAGGAAGAGAGCATCGCGGACGGCTTCATGCGGCTCGGCTTTGAGCGACGCCATGAACGCCCGGAGTTCATCGGGGGACAGGAAGCGGGAGCGGCTTTGCTCGCGAAATTTCTCGATCCCGCGCGTCGGCGAGAGCCCATCCCATCCCCGCTTGATCGCGAACGAGAACACCTTTGAGAGCACCGCGGCGACGCGGTTCGCTTCGTACGGGGCTTCACGTCCAATCTTCGCGTGAAGGCTCTGGACTTCATCGCGGGCAATGTCGGAGAGCCGCCGCGTCGCCCACGTCTTCAAGTGCTTTTCGTACCGCCGCTCATCCTGCTTCCACGTCCGCTTGCGGGCCTTCGAGTGTTGCTCGAAGAAAAGCGTCCACAACTCGCCGAGCGTGGTTTCCTGCCGAATCCGCTTCCGTTCGATCGACGGATCAACGCCGCGAGCGATGCTCCCGAGATGCTCCGTCGCAAGCCGCCGGGCATCGTCGATCGTGAGCGTCGGGAAGTCCCCGAGTCGAATCTTGCGGGGACGCCCGTTCACCTTTTTGTAGACGTACCACGAACGAGCCCCCGTCGGCATGACGACCAGCGCGAGTCCGGGTGTCTTCGGATCGCGGACCCATTGACGGCCCGACGCGGGCGGGGCAATCCGTTCGAGAATGTTCATGGTGAAGGCGGCGGAGCGGGGGGCGGCGGTGGTCGGCATGGTCGGGACTCCGGGAAGAGTCAGCGGATCGGTTCTGGGCTACCTCTGGGCTACCACCCATCGGTAACATAGGGTAGAACCCGGTAGCCCCGTAAGTCCACTGATTGACCAGTCAATCAAGGTTTCTCAGGCACTTACGCCAAAACCACCGGTGCCTGGAATCATCGGATCGGCTCCGTGTCCACTGACTCTTAATCAGCGGGTCGAAGGTTCGAGTCCTTCGGGGGGCACTTGAAATCGCCTCTGGGAGCATCCCAGGGGCGTTTTAATTGGTGTTCCCGAGTGGTCGATTCGAGGTCCCGCGCCGGGGCTACACCACGGCTACGAATCTCGGACTTCTAGGATCGCTCGCGCTCCTTCTTCGCTTTCTTCGACGTGAACTCCGACGGGAACGCGAGGCACAGCCGGCGCGGGCCCGTCCCGTCGATCGTGCCAAACCACCTCGGTTTCCCGGTCGTCAAGCGATCCCGTTGAGTCCTTACAGCGCCAGCCTCGCGCCGGGCTCGATCTGCGTGGGCAGGTGCTGGCCGACCAGGTCGCCGGGCTCCAGCGCCGTCAGGGGCGAGAGTTCCAGCACGCAGTCGGGCGTGCCATCGCTCTTGCGAGCGATCTTGACGCCCGCGGCCTCGAGCCACTTGGCCGCCCGCGCCGTCTGCAACTGCGCGCAGCTCTCGACACTGTCCACGCCCGTCGCGTTCTTGATGGGCGCGAACTCTTCCAGGCGATCGGTCTCATAGACGATCGGCTTGCTCGCAAAGGCCAGCGCGTCGAACACGAATCGCTCGAGTTTCACGCCGTTGTTGCTCGTGGGCGTGATCGCCTCGCCCGTCGCGGGGTCGATGCACGCGATCTTCTTCTCCGCGCGGTGGTAGGGGAGTGAGAAGGCGGGGTCGTGGTTGAGCTTCTCGATGAACGACAGGCCGATGACGTGGATCGCGATCGAGCCGGCGAGGAATTTCAGCCGCCCGTCCGGGCCTCGCTCCTTGGACAGTTCGACGGGGAGGTCGGAGTATTCGATCACGTCGAGCTTCTTGTTGGCCTTGCAGAACACGCCGAGCTTTTCCTCGGGATACGCCTTGGGGATCATCTTGCTGGACATTTCGCCGGAGGAGTCGGGGGCCGCGGCGTGCAGCCCGATGAAGACCGGATCGACGACGCGAACGAGGGGGTTGTCGACCTGGAAATAGCTGAGGTGCTCCACGCCTCGCTTCTTCATGTCGGCCAGGGCGCCCGAGACGGCCAGCGCCTTGAGCGATCCGCCGTGCCCGTCGGGATTGGTGGCGATCTCAGAGGTCGAGGCCATGAGCATGCGCCCGTCGCGGATGTCGAGCGAGGGCATGACGCCCTGGGCGAAGAACATGACATCCTGCGGGCGCAGGCCGAAGTAGTGATTGTCCTTGAAGAAGGCGACAGTCGCCTCGTGGTTGAGCGGGCTGGTCATGACGTACCACGGGATCGGCTTGCCGTAGCGGCGTTCGGTCGCGAGCAAGCCCTCGGCGAAGATGGCAAAGAGCGGCTTCTTGCTCACAGCCCCCCCGGGAAAGCAGCCCTTGGGCCCCTCGTACCCGAGGCGCGAGCCCTGGCCCCCCGCGACAACGAACGCGGCGATCTTCCCGGCGCTGATGAGCGCCTCGCCGGCCTTCTTGTACGCCGCGCGATCCCAGCCTTGCCCGGCCCGGTGGTCGTAGGCATAGAACGGTGCGGGCGCAAGGTCGGGCGCCAGCACGAAGCCGGGCTTCTTCTTGACATACTCGTCGACGAGCTTGGGGAGACCGGCCAGGTCGATCCTGGCAATCTGATCGAGGAGCGCGCGCCGGCGGATGTCGTCGAGCCGGTCGAGGAAACCGAGCACATGGGCCTGCCCGATCTCGGCCAGGCGTGCCCGGAGGGAAGAGAGGTCGGGGGTTGCGAAGGTCGTGGGCGTGCTGCATCCCATGCGGGGTCTCCTGGCCGGTGGTGGGTGTGTTCGCCGCGGCCAAGGCGCGCGGAGTTCGATGGTAGGGATTCGGGGGCTCTACAGTCGGGGAATGGCCCATCCGATTCTGTCGCCCGAGCACCTCCCCGTCATCGCCCCGTCGATTCTGTCGGCGGACTTCGCCAACATGGGGCGCGACGCGGGCGAGGTGATTCGGGCGGGCGCCGACGCCCTGCACTTGGATGTCATGGACGGGCACTTTGTGCCAAACCTGACGATGGGTCCGGACCTCTGCCGCTGCCTGCGCCAGGCGTTGCCCGAGGCCTTTCTCGACGTTCACCTTATGGTGACGGACCCCGCGCTGTTCGTGGAGCCCTTTGCCAAGGCGGGAGCGGGCCACATCACCTTCCACTGCGAGGTCGTGTCGCGCGATTCGGCGGTCGAGCTGGCCGACAGGATTCGCGCGCTGGGAATGACCGTCGGGATCGCCATCAATCCCCCGACGCCGACCGAGAAACTCGAGGCCTTGGCGGACCTGGCCGACCTGCTGCTGGTGATGTCCGTGAACCCGGGCTACTCCGGCCAGGCGTTCATGCCCGAGACCCTCGCCAAGACGCGCCGCCTGCGCGCGGCCCATGCCGCCAAACGGATCCAGATGGACGGCGGCATCACGGTCGGGAATGCCGCCCAAGTCAGGGCCGAAGGATGCGACACGATCGTCGCCGCAACCGCCGTCTTCGGCCGACCGGCGTCGGAACGCCCCGGCATCATCCGGTCGTTGCGCGGAAAGTAAGCGTCCAATAACAAATGATCGTGAATTGTACGGTTTGTTATCGGTATCTGGTTACGGGTCGTTGTCTCGTCGCGCCGTCTTGCTAGACTCTTCACGGTTGCAGAAGCTTGGGCGGTCGATGGAGTGATGTTTCACTCGTCGGGCCACCTGAAGGACGGCTCGTGGAACGGGCCGAGCTCTATGGGCAAAGCCACACAAGCCGCGGTCTGGCTGGTTCGAACCGGCGCGACCGCGTGGGAGCGGGAGGGGCGCGTCGTTGGAGCGGCGGACCTGCCCTTGTGCCCGTGCGGGCAGCAAGCCGCGGCCCAACGGGCTCGTCAGCTTCGCGGACAGGTCGTGGAATTGGTGATCTGCGGCCCCGATGAAGCCAGCAGGCAAACGGCCGAGGAGATCGCCAAGGCCGTTGACGCCAAGATCAAGGTCATCGACGATCTGGCTGAGGTCGGGCTGGGTCTGTGGGAAGGCGTTCGGGAGAAGGATCTGGAAGGTCGATGCCCGACGGCGTACCGACGCTGGAAGGAGGATCCCGCCGGCATCTGTGCGCCGGAGGGTGAATCGATCGACGAGGCGAAGGATCGAATGATGGGGGCCTTCCGCCGGCTGATTCCCCGGTACGCGCGGACCACCAGCACGCTGGTCGTGGTCCTGCGGCCGGTCGCCCTGGGCCTGGCCCGCTGCTTTCTGAGCGGGCGGCCGACGTCGGACCTGTGGGAACTTGGAACTCAGGGAGCGGGTGTGGAGCGTTTGACGGTCGACTGCGTCACACTCCGGGAGAAGCTGGGCCTGATGCCGGCTGACCCGGCGGCGGCGACCCGGTGATTCTGGTGGGGTGCACGCACGAAGCCACCGGGGCCTGGGCCCGGTGATTGGCAAGGGATGCTGAGCATGAAGGCAACGGCCAGAACGTGGCAGGACATCAAGACCCCCCGCAAGAGCGCCATCCCGGAGGGATTGTGGCTTCGGTGCCCGGGCTGCGCCAAGATGATCTATCGCCGGCACCTGGAGGCCAATCTTCATGTGTGCCCGGAGTGTTCGCACCACTACCGCATCGGAGCCGCCGAGCGCGTCAAGCAGCTGGCCGACCCGGATTCTTTCCAGGCGATGTTCGGCGAGCTGGCCCCGACCGATCCGCTGAAGTTCAAGGATCTCAAGAGCTACAAGGATCGCCTGCTGGCCGAGCAGGTGAAGACGGGCGCGACCGACGCGATCAAGGCGGGTCGCTGCTTCATCAAGGGGCGCGAGGCGATGCTGTGCGCGCTCGATCTGACGTTCATGATGGGCTCGATGGGGAGCGTGGTGGGTGAGACGATCACGCGCGCGATCGAAGAGGCGACCCGGACGCGTCTGCCCCTGATCATCGTGAGCTGCTCGGGCGGCGCCCGCATGCAGGAGTCGGGCCTCTCGCTCATGCAGATGGCCAAGACGTCCGCGGCGCTCGCCCGCTACGACGACGCGGGCGGCCTGTTCATCAGCGTCCTGACCGATCCGACCACCGGTGGCGTCACGGCCAGCTTCGCCATGCTCGGCGACATCATCCTCGCCGAGCCGCAGGCCCTGATCGGCTTTGCCGGCCCGCGCGTCATCCAGCAGACCATCCGCCAGGAACTCCCCGAGGGCTTCCAGCGATCCGAGTTCCTGCTCAAGTGCGGCATGGTTGATCGGGTCGTTCCACGCGGGCAGCTCCGCAACGAGATCGGCCGCCTGATCGACTACTCTGGCCGGTGATGCCTTCGTTCGATCATCGTGAGCGACGGGGTGTGCGGTGAAGAAGCCCGCGCCGGGTGACGCCGCACGCGCCGAACCGACGAACGGAAAGCGTGCGCCCGGCCCTGCGACTTCGTTGGTGGTCGGCGCGGTTCACGCGGGCCTGCTCCTCTTGGCGTTTCCGCCGGTGTGCTGGTGGTGGGCGTCGCTCATCGCCGCTGCGCCGCTGATCTGGCTCGCGTCGTGGAGCGCCGCGGCGGGAGTCCGTCGCCCCGCGCTCTCGTTCCTGTGCCTCGTGCTGGGCACGATCCCGGCGTGGGCCATGCAGAACGCGTGGATGATCAACGTCACGGCGCTGGGCTACCCGGTGCTTTGTCTGGTGCTGGCTCTTTTTCCGGCGGTTTATGTTTCGATGGTGCGCCGCGCCGTGCGATGGATGCCGCTGGCGATCGCGGCGCCGCTGCTCTGGGTCGGCGTCGAGTTCTTCCGCGGCGATCTCTTCTTCGACGGCTACTCGTGGTTTCTGCTTGCTCAGCCGGTGATCGACGCTCCGTGGCTGGCGGCGGCGGGCGCGTGGATCGGGCTCTACGGCGTATCGGGCCTGTGCGCCGGCGTCGCCGCGGCGCTTGTCCTCCTGGGACAGCGGCGCTCTCTTTCGGGGATCATTTCTCTGTTGGCGGTCGGCGTATTCGTCGCGCTGGCCGCGGGCTTTGGGGCGCCGGGCGCTGGCGCGAGCGAGTTTGTCGCGGGCGTTGTCCAATCCAACGTCCCTCAGAACAACAAGCTCTCGTGGACACCCGATCAGCAGGTGGATGACTTCGGGAGCCTGGCGAGTCTCTCGCGCCAGGCGGCCGGGCATGAGGTCGACGTGCTGGTCTGGCCCGAGACCATGAAACCCGGCATGACGCTGGACGCCGAGTCGGTGGCGGCCGAGCGGGACGCGCGCCTGGTCTACACGCTCAAGAGCGGCGAGCGTCTGGCGACCACGGAGTTTGCCGACGCGACGCTGGCGTTGTCGCGTGAGCTCGCGCCCCCGATGCTCATCGGCGAGGACGCGTTCGATCGGTTCCGTGTCGAGCACGATGCGGCCGGGATCGAGATCAAGTACGACCATCGGTACAACAGCGTGTTTCTCGTGCGCGGGGGCGAGGTTCAGCCCTCCCGATATGACAAGGTGCGCCGGACGCCCTTTGGGGAGGTCATGCCGTACATCTCGGCCTGGCCTTGGCTTGAGAAGAATCTCCTCGATCTGGCGGCGCGCGGGATGCGGCTCGATCTCTCGGCCGGTCGGTCGCTGACCGTCTTTGAGTTGCCGATGCGATCCTCCAAGTCGCGGGCGGCGCGGGCCGTGACCCCGATCTGCTTCGAGGTGACCGAGGCGTCGCTCTGCCGGCGCATGATCGCGGGTGAGAGCGGACGGCGTGCGGATGTGTTCGTGAATGTGACGAACGACGGGTGGTTCGGCGAATCGCGGGTCGGACGGATCGAGCACCTTCAGCTCTCTCGCTGGCGGTGTCTGGAGAACGCCACGCCCATGGTCCGGGCGGCGAACACCGGGTTGTCCGCCGCCATCGACGCGTCCGGCGCGATCATCGAGGTCGGAGTGGACGGCCAACCGTGGGCGATCAACACGCCGGGCGTGCTGACCGCTCGGGTTCGACTGTCCGAACCCGGGGCCGCTCTCACGCCGTATGCCAGGGGCGGGTGGCTCCTGCCCTGGGTGTGCCTTTCGGCGGGATTGGCCGCGACGCTGATGGGCTGGAAGGTGGGGCGGCGAGAGTCGCTTGGCCGATCAAGCACCGAGCCGAGTTCCGGCCGCCGAGCCCGCCGCACCCGACGGAGCGATCCATGACCAGTCCTCAGCCTTGCGAAGCCCGATCCTTGTTCACGACTCTGGCCATCGCGCTGGCTGTCGTAGTCAATCCAGGGTGCCGATCAACCGGGTCTGATCCTGGATCGACGCGGCCTGGGGCGTCCGCCAACCCGGCCTTGAAGTCGGCGGCCCGGTCCGATTCCAAGTCGGTCGCGCGTCCGGCCACGGATCCCGCCGCAAGCCTGGTCAGCACGTCGGCACTCCGTGAACGTGCCTTGGACGTGATCGAGGAGGGTTCGCGGAGCGGGTCTTCGGAGGTTCGAGCCAACGCGGTCGAGGCGGCGGGTCTGGCGGCGCGGCGTTGCGAGGCCGTCATCGCCTCGGGTCTGAAGGATGACAACGTGGCGGTGCGATCGGTCGCCGCCATGGCCGCCGGTCGGGCCAGGGTGGAATCGCTGGCCCCGGCATTGAACCCGCTCCTGCTGGATTCTTCGCCGTTTGTTCGCGGGGCGGCCATCATGGGCCTGGCGCGTCTGAACCGCCCGGTCGATCAGACCCCACTCTCGGCGATGCTCCTTTCGGATCCATCTCCCCGGGTGAGGGCCCACGCGGCATTCTGCTTGGGTGAAATCGGGAACACGTCGGCGCTGGGGCTCCTTCGACAGGCGGCCCGGTCGTCGGTGCCGCGGGCGTCGGATACGGACACCCGTCTGATGCAACTCCAAGTCTCCGAGGCGATGGTCAAGCTGGGCGACGACGCGAACGTGCAGAGCATCCGTGCTTCGTTGTACCCGTCGCGGCCCGAAGAGCTCGAGGCCACGGCCCTGGCGGTGCAAATCCTGGGGCAGGTGCGTGATCGGGGATCGACCGGCGCCATGATCCACCTGGCGGAGACCAAGGACGCGGCCGGGCGCCCCATGCCGGCGGAGATCAGGCTTGGAATCGCGGCGGCCCTGGCCAAGCTGGGTTCACCCCAGGGCGGGTACATCGCGGATGAGTTCGTCGCCGACCAGAACCCGCTCCTGAGAGCGCAGGCGGCTGCGGTGTATGGCGAAATCGCCGATCGGGCCTCCATGGCCCGTCTGGGGACGATGCTGGGTGATCCCGACGAGCGGGTACGAATCTCGGCGGCCCGGGGTGTGCTTACAGCCTTGGCGAGCGGCCGGGCTTCGGCCGACTGATCAGGCCGAGCGGTCGATATCGAATCTCGCCCGAACGGGTTTCGGACAATTTGGTGGAAAGCGAAGGAAGGAACCGGTCTTGATTTGACACGAACCGGTGTTCTCCGGTATCAATCTGGCCCCAGCGCGCCAGTCACGGACCCCCGAGGAAGGGGCCAGAGCCCTCGAGTGCGGCGGGCGCAATCCGATAGGAGCCGAGTGTGCACATTCTGACGAAAGTCCTGGTTTTCATCGCCGCTATTTTGGCGGTTTTCCTGTCGGCACTGACGATTTCGTACGCGTCGAACGCGCACAAGATTACCCAGAGCATCGCGGACAAGGAGCTTGAGGTTCTGGCGGCGCGGGCGTCGCTGGCCGAGCAGGGCACCCGCCAGGCCAGTTGGGCCTCTCAGAAGGAAGAGGAAGTGTCGCGGTTCGCCAAGGCGGCGGCGGACTTGCAGGTGGAGTTGAGCCAGCTCCGCTCGGAAAACGCCAACCTGAAGGCCGGCAAGGCCCAGGCCGAGGCCGCCCGCGAATCGATCGCGGGGAAGATCGCCGAGCTGTCGGAACTGGCCAAGAGCCAGCAGACGCTTCTGGCGACGTTCAGCGGGCAGCTCTCCGCGGCCCGCAAGAGCGAGCTGGACCTGCGTTCCCAGGCCCTGGGCCTGGAGAGCAAGCTCTCGGACATCCAGAGCCAGAACGAGGTGCTCGATAGCACCGTTCGCGCCCTCCGTGAGCAGCTGGCCGAGGCCAAGCGAATTCAGGACAGCGGTGGAGCGGCCCGCACGGCATCGTCGACGGTGAGCGGCGAGCCCTTCGTCTACACGGGCGAATTGATTCAGGGGCGCGTCGAGCAGGTCACGCCGGACCCCGCGACGGGCAAGACCCTGGCCAAGATCAACGTGGGCACCAACAGCAATATCCGCGAGAACATGAAGCTTTTTGTGATCCGCGACGGGAGTTTCATCGCGAATCTGATCGTCGAGAAGACCGACCTGCAGTGGGCGATCGGGCGGGTTGACACGCTCGGGCGTCAGGTCACCGTGGGCGAGGGCGACCTCGTCTGGAGCCGCACCAACTAATCCGCTCGGAAAGGAGCACTCGATGAGCCAGTTCGGGATGCAGCTTCCGGGCGGACGTGCCAAGCGTGCGGCGTCGCCCGACATTTTCACGGCGATGGCCTTTATCGCGGTGGCGTTCCTCACCGCCGCGTGCGTGGTGATGTGGCAGGCCGCCAGCCATGTGGGCAAGGATGGGAATCCGTTCGAGCCGCAGGAGCAGGGCCAGATCGTCATCAAGCAGTCGAACTGAGGCGCGAGGGTTTCACGCCCCGGGCCGCGATCGCCCATAGACTGTGCGCGTGACGACGCGCGCGACCACAACCACCGACGGTCCCTGGACCACGCGGAGGCTGCTCGCGTGGATGGGCGAGGCGTTTACGAAGAAAGGCCTCGACTCGCCCCGGCTTCTGGCCGAGATGCTGGTCGCGCACGTGCTGTCGTGCGATCGTCTCAAGCTTTACACAGACGCGGACCGCCCGGCCAGCCCGCTGGAGCGTGAGTCGCTCCGAGGTCTGGTGGCGCGGGCGCTCAGGCACGAGCCGGTGCAGTATCTCGTCGGGCACGCGTGGTTCTTCGGCCTGCAGTTTCAGGTTGATCGGCGCGTGCTGATCCCAAGGCCGTCAACCGAGACGATCGTTGAGCATGTGCTGCAGCACGCGCGCACGCAGCCCGGCTTCGGCGGTCCCAGAGGGGAAGGGGCGCTCATCGCCGACCTTTGCACGGGCTCGGGGTGCATCTCGGTGGCGCTCCTGAAGCACCTGACGGGCGCGAGGGCGGTGGCGACGGACCTTTCGCGCCAGGCGCTGGACGTAGCGATCGAGAACGCGAAACGGCACGGGGTTTCGGAAAGGCTGGACCTGCTCGAGGGCGATCTGCTCGCCCCGCTCGATGACTATCCGCCGACGGCCCAGAGGTCGTCGCTGCACTACCTGGTGAGCAATCCGCCCTATATCCCGGATCACGAGTGGGGCGACGTGGAGCCCAACGTGAAGGAGCATGAGCCGCATTCGGCGCTGCGTGGCGGCGTGGACGGGTTGGACTTCGTGCGGCCGATCATGATCGACGGGCCGGCGCACCTGCGGGCCGGGGGGCTTCTGCTGGTCGAAGTGGCGCACGCGCACGCGGCGGACGTTCTGAGACTGGCGCAGGGGCACGAACTGCTGGAAGACGCCCGGATACTCCGAGATCACGAGGGGTTTGATCGTGTGCTGGTCGCTCGGCGTCGCGGATGACGACGCTGAGCACCCCCGGTTGGGGCGACGCGAAGTCGCCGAGAAGAAAGTTTCGAGCTTGAGCCGCGGCCGGTGCGTCGGACCCGACGGGCGCTAATCGAGCTGGCGCGCCGGGACGCCGACCACTCGCACGCGGTCCGGCACGTCGCGGATCACGACGGCTCCCGCGCCGACCACCGCCTCGTTGCCGACCTTGACTCCCGGGAGCACGCGACAGCCCAGCCCGAGGAGCGCGGCGCGGCCGACCGAGACATTTCCGCCCAGCACGGCCCCCGGCGCGACGTGGGTGTGCTCGCCGACCCGGCTCTCGTGCTCAACAATCGCGCCGGAGTTGATGATGGCGTGCTCGGCGATGTGGACGCACGAGTGAACGATCGCGCCGGGTCCGACGAAAACGCCCGCGCCCAGTTCGGCCGTCGGAGAGACGGTGGCACGCGGGTGGACGATGGCGCGGCAGGCCTTGGTGTCCGGGCGCTCGCGCCGGACACGGTGCTCGACCGCCGATCGGGTGGCGGCATCGCCGATCGTGATGACGTACGCGATGGACCCGAACGCGTTCAGGAAATCGTCCAGGGAGCCAAGGCGAACCGCGGCGACCCGTCTGGCCAGGACCGCGTCGGGGCGGTCGTCATAGAAGCCGGCGATCAAGTGCCCGTTCATCGCCGCCGCCTCGGCGACAACCAAGGCGTGGCCTCCTCCACCCAACAGCACCAGATGTGACTCGGGCGTGTGCATGTTTTCCGTCCGAGCGTATCGGATTTCGCGCCCGGCCGCACGCTGGTCCGCAAGCGGCGGCCCGCGAACTCCTACACTCCTGCATGGAACCCTGCACCATCGCCGCGGTGCGTTATCTGAACACCGTGCCGCTCATCGAAGGTCTGGACGCCTTGGCCGGCGTCGAGCTGGTGCGTGCCGCGCCATCGCAGATCGGCGCGATGATCCGGTCCGGCGAGGCCGAACTCGGGCTGGCGTCGGTGATCGAGGCCAGCGACTTTGCGAACGAGCTGGTGATGGTGCCGGCGGGAATGATCGGGTGCGACGGGCCCACGATGACGGTCCGTCTGTTTTCGGCGACGCCGCTGCAGGAGATCACGGAGGTGCACGCCGACACGGACAGCCGTACCTCGGTGATGCTCTGCCGCGTGCTGCTGAATCGAATGTTCGGGATCGAGCCCAGGGTGGTGGAGTTCGACGCTCGCGAGCGTGTGGTGGTGAGCGGCGGGCTGGCGATGAACGAATGGCCGAGAACGCTGCTCCTGATCGGCGACAAGGTCGTGACGGACTCCCCGCCGGCGGTGCGATACCCGCACCAGCTCGACCTTGGCAACGCTTGGAAGGAGATGACGGGCCTGCCCTTCGTGTACGCGATGTGGATGTGCCGGCGTGCGCGGGCGGCGAGCGACGCCATCGCGACGGCGGCGGCGATCTTGGATCGCCAGGTTCGTCACAACCTGACGCGCCTGGACTGGATCATCCGCGAGTACGCGCCCCGGCATCGCTGGCCGATCGACCTGGCGACGCGGTATCTCTCGGAGCTTCTGCGTTTCCGGGTGGGGGAGCGGGAGAAGGAGGCCGTCGCGCGGTTCTTTGCCGAAGTGGCCGCGCTGGAAGGGAAGTCGCAGGTCGTGCCGGATTTCTACTCGCGTTCACCCGGCGTCGCGCCGTGCGTGGGCTGATGCATGGGCACCTTCTCGCGCATCCGAAATCCGGCGATCGCGGACCTGGCCCGACAGCTGCGCTTCGGGTCGCGCGAGGCGCTCCGGCGTCAGATCGAGCGCGTCGAAGAGCTCGCCGGCGCCATCGATCCGGAGCAGTCGTACCCCATCGACTTCGTCGCCTTTCGGCTGACGGGGTACCGCGACGCGGAGTTGGGCGCGGGGGGCGTCGTCCGCGGCGACGTGCTGGTGGCGGACCTCGCGGGTGTGATCGAGCGGCTGTGCCACGCGTCGGGGTTGCTCCTGGGTGATCCGTCGCTGCGCGGCGGGCTGAGCGCGGATGAACTGTCCAAGAAGTGGGGCGTCAGCCGCAGAACGCTGGCGAGGTATCGGCGTTTCGGGCTCATCGCGCGGCACGCGATCGGACAAGGCGGGCGTGCGCACGCGCTGTATATGCCCGGGGTGGTCGCGCGGGTGGAGGCGGCGCGGTCGCGTGAACTCGTCAGGGCCGCGGGGTTCACACGGATCGACAAGGCGACGCGGCAGCGGATGCTGTCTCGCGCGGCGAGGTATCGCGCGCGGTTCAAGTGCTCGCTGAATCAGATCGCGGCCAGGCTCGCGGCGCGATTCGGAAGAAGCCACGAGGCCGTGCGGCAGGTGTTGCTGAAGCATGAGCGGGCGACGGCCACGGGCAGGTTCGCCCCCGGGCCGCTCGATGCACGAGGGCGCCGTTTCGTCGAGCGAGCTCTCCGCCGGGGGATCGAGCCGGCGGTGATCGCGGCGCACGTGGGCCGGGAGCGGCAGGGGGTCGTGCGCGCCGCGGCGATGGCGCGGTCGGCCATGCTGAAAGGCTGGATTGAAGAGGGTCGTCTCGATCGCCCGGAGTCTCCGGTGTTCTCCAGGCCCGACAGCGCGGAGGTGATCTTGGCGCCGGGCGTGGTGCGATCCGGGCTTGCGGCGGAGTGCGAGCGCACGTTCGGCGAGTTGGTGGCGCTGCGAAAGCGCGGACCGACCAGCGCCAAGGAAGAACGCGAGCGGGCGTTGGCGTGCCACTTCCTGGTGCGGCGAGCGGCGGCGATCGCGGGGACGATCGACTGTCTGCACCCCGAGCCCACCAAGATCGATGAGTGCTTCACGATGCTGCGCTGGGCCACCTTGCTCAAGATCGCTCTGATCCGGGGCCAACTCCCGCTGCTGATCTCAACCATTGAGAGCGTGTTCGCGACGCCGATCGAGCTTGTCCCGCTGGGCCCGGGCAAGCTCCGCGAACTCATCGGGGCCGGCTTGGCGGCGCTCTCAGAAGGCGTCAATCTCTTCGACGCGACCAAGGGCGGGCGATTGGCGGCGCCCGCGGGTCTGGCGCTGAACCGCGCGATCACCCGCGTGGCAAAGTCCGCCGCGGGCGCCGAGCAGAGCGCGGCTCAGGGTCGCGCCCGGGCGCTGGCACGACCATCGACGGACTTGCCGATCGGCGCGTGGGAGCGATCGGTTGATCCTTGGCAGCACGCGATCGAACTCGATGCTCGCTTCAGATCTGTGCTGCCGACGCTGGAGCCCGACGATCGGCGCGTGCTCGAGCGGCGAGCGGGATGGGACGGTTCGGCTCCTGCGACGCTGGCGCAGGTAGCGAGAGAACTGCGGACGACGCCGATGCGCGCGGCGATGCTGGAGCGGCGCGCCATCCGCGTCGCGCGGGCGGCGCTGCGCGGCGAGGCTTCGGTGGATGAAACCAGGGTCAAGCGCCTTGCCCCCACCCGCGCGAAGCCCGCGCGCGGCGGGAAGGGAGCGGGGGCTTGAGCGCCCGGCCTGGGCAAGGCGGCGCGATCCCGCCCATCGACGCGGAGGGAGTGCGCGAGGCCTGGGTCCTGCACCGCGGGGCGCTGGGCGACAGCGTGCTCACCTGGCCGGTGCTGAGGCACCTGGTGCGCAGCGGCGTGGAGACTTCCTTCGTCGCCGATCCCGCCAAGGCGGAGCTGGCGAGCGCGTGCGTCGGCGTGCGCGCGGTGAGCGCGGAATCGCCCGAGATGATCGCGCTGTGGCGCGAGGGCGGATCGCTGCGCGGGCGCCCGGGCGCGGGGCTGGTGCTGGACTATGAGCACGGCGCAAGCCAGGCGCGGGATGCGCGGGTGAAGCGGATGTTCCCGAGGGCGCGGGTGGTTCCCATGCCCCGAGCGTGCGGGGGCGAGGCGCTGCGCGCGTTCGTCGAAGCGCACCCCTTGGCACGGGCCGAGATGCGCAGGAGAGAAGGCGCCGAGGCGAGCGATGGCGCGATCGTCCTGCACGTCGGCGCGGGGAGCGACGCGAAGCGCTGGGCGATGGCCAACTGGTTCGAGCTGCACGAGCGGCTGTGCGATGACGGCGCGGGGGTCATCGCGATCGCGGGCGAGGTCGAGCGCGAGCGCTTCACCCGCACCGACGCGGGCTTCTTTCAACGCATGGGCGGGCGCTGGGTCGAGACGCTCGGCGAGCTGCGCGAAATCGTGGGCGGGGCGCGGGCGTTTGTCGGCAACGACAGCGGGCCGACGCACCTGGCGGCCCAGATGGGCGTGGCGACGCTCGCGCTGTTCGGCGCGACGGACGCGCGGGCGTGGGCCCCGGTCGGCCCGAGCGTGCGCGTGGTGGGGCGGTTGGGCGCGTGGGGGAGCGTGGATGAGGTGACGCGGGAATTGGGTACGCTGATGCCCTGAACGGAGCGCACCAAGGTCGCGGGCAACATCGGTGTCACGCCGGGATGCCGCACTACGATGCGTGCATGTCATACGCGGACATTGTTTCGGTGGCGTTGGTGGTGGGGCTGGAGGTCCACGTCGAGTTGGCGACGCGGACCAAGGTGTTCGCCAGCGCGCCGAACCCGGCGAACCCGGCGTTTCACGACGCGGAGCCCAACTCGCTGATCGACGAGGTGGTGATCGGGCTGCCGGGCGCGCTGCCGGTGCTGTCGCGCGAGGCGGTGGAGATGTCGATGATGGTGGGGATGGCGCTGGGATGTCGCGTCGCGCCGCTCACCAAGTGGGATCGCAAGAGCTATTTCTATCCCGACCTGCCCAAGGGCTACCAGATCAGCCAGTACGACCTTCCGGTGTGCTTCGACGGCGCGGTGCGTTTGCCGGGCCTGGACGAGAAGGGCAACCCCGACCCGTCGCGCGAGGGTGCGACGATCGGCATCATCCGCGCGCACCTGGAAGAGGACGCGGGCAAGCTGCTCCACGAATCGCCGGGCGGGCGGCCCATCGACTTCTCGATCGCGGACTACAACCGCGCGGGCGCACCGCTCCTGGAGATCGTCACGCAGCCCGATTTCACGAGCGCCGCGCAGGTGGTGTTCTTTGCCAAAGCGCTCCGGAACATCTGCCGCTTCCTGGGCGTGTCCGAGGGCGTGATGCAGAAGGGGCACATGCGCTTCGAGCCCAACATCAACACGCACCTGACGCTGGCGGACGGGCGCGTCATCAAGACGCCGATCGTCGAGATCAAGAACCTCAACAGCTTCCGCGCGGTGGAGGCGGCGATCGAGTATGAGCTGGCGGAGCAGCCGCGCCGGTGGGTCGAGGATCGGCGTGTGATGGGCAAGGGGATGAAGGTGACGCGCGGGTGGGACGATCACCGCGGCGTGTCGTACGTGCAGCGTGAGAAGGAGGACGCGCACGACTATCGGTACTTTCCCGACCCGGACCTGCCGCCGCTCTCGATCGACGACGCCTGGCGTGAGCGGGTTCGCCTGCGCGTGCCCGAGCTGCCCTTGGCGCGGGCGGAGCGATACGCGAAGGATTACGGGCTTGGGGCCAAGGAGGCCGCGGCCTTGGTGGAGGAGCGCGACGATTGCTTCTTCTTCGAGCGGGCGGCTGAGGCACTCGCGTCGCTTGGGACGCTGCCGAGCGTCGCGGGCAAGCTGGCGGCGAACCTGGTGCTTCAGAGCGGCGCGAAGCGCGCCAACGAGCGCGGCGTGATGGTGAGCAAGCTCGGGATCGACCCGGTCAGCGTCGCGGCGATCGCGAAGCTGCGCGAGGAAGGGCAGATCGGCAATCAGGCGGTGGAGACGCTGTTCGACGGCGTGATCGACAGCGGTGCGGGCGAGGACGATCCCATCGCGGCGCTGGAACGGGTGAAGAAGCTGGCGCAGGAGCGCGGGCTGCTCATCGTGCGTGATGACGCGGCGATGGAGCGCTGGTGTGTCGAGGCGATCGCGGCGCAGCCTGCCGCGGCGGCGGACGTGCGGGCGGGAAAGCAGGCCGCCATCGGACGGTTGATCGGCGCGGTGATGGTGGCCAGCGGCGGCAAGGCGGACGCGAAGGCGGCGAGAGCAGCGATTTTGAGGCTATTGGGCTAGCGTTCATCGACTTGACGGATGTCTCAACCGAGACATGCTCAACCGGACGAAATGGCGAAAAAACGCGCCACCGAATGAGTCCGAGCGTTCATCGAGGATCTTACCAAGACTGACCTGCCTGAGTTTCCTGTACCACCTCAGATGAGAGGACTTGAGTCTACCTCATCTTACCGCGTGCTGTCGGGCGGCCGAGCGAAGGCGAGCGCCTCGCGGAGATTCATCAGGCCCTCCTCACCCCCGGGCGCATTCTCATCTGCTACCGCACGCTCGGTCCGCTCTTCTGTTCGAGTCTCGAAGAAGACGAGGCTGCACCAGGAGTGACCACGTCGAACATGCGGATTCCTCGACACAAGATGTCCAGCTCCCGGGGGTCCAGGAAAATCGGTCGCTGTCGCCCGACGCAATGAAGGCGCGGTCACACGCGTCAGCCGAGTGCCATTCCCCTTGTTTGCCGATGACGATTGGTTGCTCAATACAGGGTCTCGAGCGGGACGTTTGTGTAGCGGCGAGCACGAGAAGCCGTCGCGCACCCTTCGGGTGTCGGGCAGACGCACGTGTTGACTTGTCTGCCTCCGCCTTCTCCACCCGGCTGAGTAACGCGGTTCCCGATGACATCACCAAGAATGCGCCCGCGACAAGTCGTGAGGCCGTCGTCGTGTGGATTGATCACTCCGCGAGGGCGTTCACCAAAGGTATTGTCAGCATATCATAACGGAGTTTCGATTTCGTGTTCGGCATAGTCGATAAAATGAATTAAGATGCCACGCAATTGCTTTGTTTGCACGCGCGGCGGCATCGGAACGAGTAGTGATTCTGCGTTGCTTACTCCTTCACCGCGCCCTCGAGCGGCTTGCCCGCGCGGGGTTCCTGCTTGCACCAGTCGTGGCCCAGGGCCCGGGCGAGCGTGGCCGCGACCTGTGATTGCGTCACCATCTCGTGATCGCTGACGACGCCGGTGGCGGGGGTGTCGGGGCCCATGACGGCGACCCACCACTGATCGGAGCCGGGGTGCTTGGCGCCGTGGTTGCTCCAGTCGTCGGGCGACTTGGTGTTGTCGCCGCGCCCGTGGTCGCAGGTGAAGATGATGGTGGTCTGGTCCTTGTACTGCGGGTCCTTCTGGAGCATCTCCCAGAGCGATTTCCAGTAGTCGTCGGTGCGTCGGGCGGCATCGAGGTAGCGCTCGTAGTCGGCCTCGTGGGCCCATTCGTCGGTCTCGCCCAGGCCGAAGAACATCACGCGCGGACGGTTCACTTCCACCCAGTCCATCATCACATGGAAGGTCATGGAATCGAAGTGTGACCCGCTCCAGCGGCGTGGCGTCTCGGCGCGAAGGCGGTTCATGAACTCGATCCGCGGCGTGATCCGCCCGAACTTGCAGGGCATGATGCCGTCGTCCACCGGCAGCTTGCTCCGCTCCACGTTCAGGATCCACGGGAACAGGTCCCAGGTGGTGAACGCTACGACGCGTCCGTTGAATTCCTTCATGCTGTTCAGCCACTCAAAGACCGTGACGTTGGGGTTGTAGATGCGCTTGTTATCCTTGATGACCGGCTCTGGGAAGCCGCAGAAGAGCTCGGAATAGCCCGGATATGAGACGGCGTAGTCGTTGGTGACGCGTCCCGGCGCGTTGTGGGTTCGATCGCCGTAGATGATCCCGTTCTTGGCGACGACCGACCACAAGAACGGCATGAGCGTTTCGCGGCGCTCCTCGGGCGTGGAGCGCCAGTAGGTGTCGCGGACGTACTTGTCGTCCTTGATCTTCCCGGCGGCCTCGTTGAAGAGCGATTCGTCCGCGCCGGTGAAAACCTCCTGCCACCGCAGGCCGTCCGCGACGCAAAGGATGACGTTGCGTGTCTTGTGCCGAGGCTGTTCATCGCGTGCCTGCGAGGAAGGCGTGGCGGGCTGCGATGGCCATGCGTCTGTGGTGGTGGGGGTCTGGAACCCGCCGGAGGTTGACGCGATCAGGAACGAGGCCAGCGGAGCGAGCAGGCTGAGGAACTTCATGGCGGGCCTTTCGAAGTGACGGTGCGGGGCGCGCGGCTCATCGGAGGGCGCGGCGGTCAGGTCAACGCTTGCCTTCAAAGGATGGGACGATCAGCCGGAGGCGTAGGGCACACCGGGGTTCGATGTGCCGTCTACTCCCAGTCCCGCGATGTCGGTCGCCGGCTCGCCCAGGCACGCCATCGTGACAGGGTAGTGACCCAGACCCTTGAGCCCGTTGTGCCAGATGATCCGGCCGTTGAAGCGGTCGAGCGCGTACAGGTGCCCCCCGGAGCCGGCGAAGAGCAACTCGCCACGCGCCAGGATCGAAACGACCCCCATCGCTTCGGGGAGCTCGGTTCGCCAGAGCTCCGACCCGTTGGCCGTGTCGATGGCCACCACATGGTGATAGGTTCCGATGTACAGTGGTTCGGTGGGTGATGACATGCTTCCTCCGCGGCATGGAGCGTATCGCGCGGTCGGCCCGGTGTGTCAAGCCCCGTTCCTCGAGGTCCTGCGGGGACAAGCGCCGCGTAAACCCTTCGGGTCTCGAGGCGTCGGCGGGCGCAGGACCTGAGCCCTTTGTCGAAAGGAGTCCGGATGGCGCGAGCGCGAAGAATTCCTTTCTTTCGGCTTGGCTTGCTGCTCGTGGTCGGATCGGTGGGGGCGTCGGTGGTGCGGTTCTATGTCGGATTTGCCGAACAGGCCGCGGACCTGAACTCGAACATCCCGACCCAGCGGTCGGAGCTTTGGCCGATGTTCAGGGACGGATATTTGTTCGCGGGGAGTGCCGCCGGCTGGCTGATGTGGGGCGGCGTGGCGCTCATGGGGATCGGCCTGTATCGCAACCTCACGCGGCCGCGCTAGGGCTATCGTTTTCCAAGGATCACCGGAGAATGTCTTATGCCGCTCACCCGCGAACAGATCACGCAGCGTGCCGCCAAGGAACTCCGAGACGGCTACATCGTCAACCTGGGCATCGGCATGCCCACGCTCGTCGCCAACTACGTCCCCGCGGGCATGGACGTGTGGCTGCAATCGGAGAACGGCCTGCTCGGAATGGGCCCCTTCCCGCGCGAGAGCGAGATCGACCCCGACCTGATCAACGCCGGAAAGCAAACGATCACGTTCCGCCCTGGGGCGGCGTTCTTCTCGTCGGCCGAGAGCTTCGCGATGATCCGCGGCGGGCATGTCGATTTGTGCATCCTCGGCGCGATGCAGATCTCGCAGGAGGGCGACCTTGCGAACTGGATGGTGCCGGGCAAGATGGTCAAGGGGATGGGCGGCGCGATGGACCTGGTCGCGGGCGTGAAGCGCGTGGTGGTGACGATGGAGCACACGGCCAAGGGCACGCCGAAGCTGGTCAAGCAATGCACGCTCCCGCTGACCGGCAAGCGCTGCGTGGACATGGTGATCACGGAGCTGTGCGTGCTGGAGATGGACAAGAAGGCGCGCCGGTTCGTGCTCAAGGAGCTGGCGCCGGGCGTCGGCGTCGAGGATGTGAAGAAGCAGAGCGAGGCCGAGATCATCGTGCCGTCGAGCGTCGGCGCGGTGAGCGTGTGATGCCCGGCGGGGTCGCTTGGCGTCTCGCGACGCAGAACCACGCCCGCTCCTGAAGGCGCCGTGCTGCGGGATGGGGACGTGCCGTTCGCGATGCGCCCGGGCCGAGGCGGATTGCCTTGAAGTGACAAGTTGCTCTGTGGTAGTCTGCGGATGTCGAGCCCACTGGGAGCCGTTGCATGCGGAACCGCGTTGCTCTGTTGATCACCTCGCCCTTGTTCGCATGGACATCGCCCGCGCTCGCTCAGCCCTGCACGCCGCAGTGGGTCGGCGATATCGGCACGCCGGGCTCCAACGGCTACGTCGGCGCGTTCGCGACGCACAACTTCGGGCAGGGCAAGCGTGTGTACGCCGGCGGCGCCTTCACGCGCATGGCCAATATCTCTGCCGCCAAGGGCGTGGCTCAATACAACCCGGTGACGAACACATGGAGCGCGATGGGCGGCGGGGTGTATACGACGAACACCAACTACTTCGTTGCCGCGCTGACCACGTACAACACACCCGCGGGCGTGCGGCTGCTGGTCGGCGGGTGGTTCGCGACGGCGTCCAACGTGCCCAACACCGCCAACCTCGCGGCGTGGGACGGCACGGCGTGGTCCAGCATCGCCGCACCTCCCGACGGCGCGATCTGGTCCTTCGCCACATGGAACGGCGAGCTTTACATCGGCGGCGGCTTCAGCAACATCGGTGGCGTCGGCGCGTCGTGCATCGCCAAATTCGACGGCACCACCTTTACGCCGCTGAACACCGGCATCACCGGCGACTTTGCGCCCAACGTCTTTGCGATGGCCGTCTATGACGACGGCAACGGCCCGGCCCTGTACGCCGCGGGTCGATTCAATAACGTCGATGGGCAGAACATCCAGCTTCTGGCCAAGTGGAACGGCTCGAACTGGAGCAAGGTCGGCACGGGCATCACGCGAAACGCGACGACCTCCGACCTGTCCGCCATCACCGTCTTTGACGACGGCGCCGGCCCGGCCCTGTACGTCGGCGGCTACGACTTCAGGCCCACCGGCAAGCCCACAACCTCCGTCGCCAAGTGGGACGGCGCGTCGTGGACGAACGTCGGCGCCAACCTCGGCGGACGCACCACCTGCTTTGCGGTCTTCAACGACGGCACCGGAAGCAGGCTGTACGCGGGTGGCACGGCCCAGCCGGGCATCAACTACGTCTACCGGCTTGAAGGCGGACAGTGGGTCACCCTGGGCGGCGGTGTTTCGGGAGCAATCTCCGCCAACTTCCCGTCGGTGTTTGCCATGAAGGCCGACGCCCACGATCTCTACATCGGCGGTGAATTCACCGCCGCGGGTTCGATCGCCGCCAAGGGCGTCGCGCGATGGCACGCCTGCGACTGCGCCGCCGACTTTGATCACGACGGTTTCGTCAACGGCAATGACTACGACCTCTTCGCCGAGGCCTTTGACTCCGCCGATTCGGCCGCCGATTTCAACGGTGACGGCTTTGTCAACGGCAATGACTACGACGCCTTCGCCGAGCGATTCGACGCCGGGTGCTGAGGCGTTGGGGGATCAATCCGGGCCGCGACGGGCGCCGGGCGGGCCGATGGAGTCGCACCAGATTTTTTCCGCCGCGGCGAGGGCGAGTGCGACTGGCTCGCGTCCCTTGGGCTGGGCGCTGATGGTCTGGGCGGCGTGGTCGACGGCGCGGATGTCGACGGTCGCGCCGGGGCGCAGGCCGCGGCCGGCGACGAACGTCAGGAATCCCGCGTCTTGATCGGCGATGCGGACGACGCGGAGGCGCGCGCCGGCGGCGAACTCCGTGAGCGGCCGACCCCCGGGCTCACGGACGCGACCTTCGGCGCTGGGGATCGGATCGCCGTGGGGGTCGTGCGACGGATGCCCAAGGTGCCGGTCGAGGGCCTCGAGCACTCTCGGCGAGACCGCGTGCTCGAGGCGTTCTGCTTCGTTGTGCACGACCGACCAGTCCAGTTTCAGCGTCTGCACGAGAAAGGTCTCGACGAGACGATGCCGGCGGAGGATGTCGACCGCCGCCGCCTGACCCTTGGCGGTCAGCCTCACGCCGCCGAATCGCTCGTATCGGGCGAGCTTGCTGGCGGCGAGCCGTTTGACCATGGTGGTGGCGGTTCCGGTGGTGACGCCCACGAGCGTCGCGAGGGCTTTCATGCCCGCCTCGCCCGTGGGGCTTTCGCGGGTGAGCGTGTAGAGGGCTTTGAGGTAGTTTTCGACCGCTTCTGTTGCCACACCGCCTCCGCGTTGCTCTCCGGGCGAACCGACCTCGTGGCCCCCGCCGCAGGCGCCGAAGCCGTGTGAAGTCTACACACGCCCCGCCGCCCGCACGGAGGGCCTCCCCGCGGGTTGGACGCTTATCGGAGTTCAAACGGAGCGAAGGGAGAAACAGAAGTTTGACGAGTCAAACTTGAGGTTCTAGACTCTCGGCGCCGATATTCGATGCGGCTTGTCATGGAACCCTGAGATGGCCGGTCCCAGTTCCGCCAGTTCGCCCTTCTCCGGCGCCTCGCCGATCGGACTCGACGCGCGTGGCGGGCCGGATCTCACCGCGGCCAACGGCGGGACCGGGGAGGTTCCCGACCACCATCGCTCCCTCCCGGAGGTCTACCGCACCGTCGACGTGCATGGTTCCGACCTGGGGGGGCGGCCGTGGTGGCGTCGGATGCTCGGCTTCGCCGGCCCGGGGTTCATGGTCAGCGTGGGGTACATGGACCCCGGCAACTGGGGCACCGACCTGGCGGGCGGGAGCAAGTTCGGCTATTCGCTCTTGTGGGTCATCCTCGCATCGAACCTCATGGCGATCTTCCTTCAGACGCTCTGTGCGCGGCTCGGCGTGGTGGCGGGGCGCGATCTGGCCCAGTGCTGCCGCGACTATTACAAGAGGCCGACCGCGATCGCGCTGTGGATCCTGTGCGAGGTCGCGATCATCGCGTGCGACCTGGCGGAGGTGGTGGGGGCCGCGGTTGCTCTGCAGCTCCTGCTCGACATCCCGCTGGTGTGGGGGGTGCTGCTCACGGGTCTTGACGTTCTTCTGCTGCTGATGCTGATCAACTTCGGCTTCCGCAAGCTCGAGGCGATCGTGCTGGTCCTCGTGGGCACCATCGCGGTCTGCTTCGCGTATAACATTTTCCTCTCGAAGCCCGATGTCGGCGCGATCGTCCGCGGCACGCTGGTGCCGTCCATGCCAGGCGGCGAGGCGCTGCTCGTCTCGCTCGGAATCCTGGGCGCGACGGTCATGCCGCACAACCTGTACCTGCATTCGTCGATCGTGCAGACCCGGCGGCACGGGCTCAACAGCGCCGGCAAGCGCGACGCGATCCGGTACAACACGATCGATACGGTGGTGGCCCTCGGGTCGGCCTTCTTCGTGAACGCGGCGATCCTGGTTCTTGCCGCCGCCGTGTTTCATGGGCGGGGCGTGGTCGTCGATGAACTGGGCCAGGCCCACGAGCTGCTCAGGCCGGCGCTCGGCGGGGCCGCCGCCACGTGCTTCGCCGTCGCGTTGCTCGCGTCGGGCCAGTCCAGCACGATCACCGGGACGCTCGCCGGTCAGATTGTGATGGAGGGCTTCCTGCATATCCGAGTCAGGCCATGGCTCCGACGGCTCATCACCCGCGCCCTGGCGATCATCCCCGCGCTCGTCGTGATCAGCGCCAGCGGCGGCAAGGACACCGTGCAACTGCTGGTCATCTCTCAGGTCGTGCTCTCGATGCAACTCCCGTTCGCGATCTTCCCGCTCATGATGGTGACCAGCAGCAGGAAGCGCATGGGAGAGTTCGCGAATCCCATGTGGGTCAAGGTCGCTGGTTACACCATCTGCACCCTGATCGCCGGGCTGAACGCGTACCTGCTCTACGACACCATCGGATGGGTGTGGTTGAGCCTCATCGCGGCCGCCATGGTCGCGTTCGCGATCTGGGTCCACTTCTTCTACAAGCCCAGGGGCGGCGTCAAGGCCGTCGGGGCGTGAGTGATAGACTCGCCGGTGGTCCGCCCGGACTGGCACGAGGGATCGGAAGGCGAGCCCGAGCATGCGCTCCTTCGCCCCGACTCCATGCCCTTCGTCGCCGGGCGGGGCGGAGCTTCGGGAATGGACCGGCCTCGGCGCGGCACCGGCGCGAGCGCTGCTCGGACGCCATCTCACGCGGGGCCGCGGGCAACGTGAATCGTCTGCGTCGGGAAGGCGAACTCGATCCCCCTGGCGATGAACGCTCGCGCGATCGCGAGGTGGATCGCCTGCTGGACGTCCATGTGGGTGTTGTAGTCCGGCGAGTTGATGTAGTACACGACCTCGAAGTCCAGCGACGAGGCGCCGAACCGATGGAAGTGGCAGCGGTCGAACCGCACGTTCGGCTGAGACTCAACGATCGAGCGTACCAGCGTGTTGATCTGTTCGAGTGTCTCGGGCGGCGTTGCGTACACGACCCCGAAGCCGAAGACCACGCGCCGCTCGTTCATTCTCTTGTAGTTGCGTATGCGGCTCGAGAGCAGATCGGCGTTGCCGAACACGAGTTGCTCGCCCGACAGGCTTCGCACGCGGGTGGTCTTGAGGCCGATCTGCTCGACGGTTCCCTTCTCATCCCCGACGATGATGAAGTCGCCGGCGACGAACGGCTTGTCGAGCGAGATGGTGAGGGACGCGAAGAGATCGCCGAGCAGGTTCTGGATGGCCAGCGCGACCGCGATGCCGCCGATGCCGAGGCCGGCGATCAGGCTCGTGACGTTGACGCCGAGGTTCTGGAGCGCCAGGAGCAGGACGATCGCGTAGGCCGCGAAGAGCACGACCCAGCGAACCCCCGCGATGCTCGCCAGCGTGCCCTGCTGGTCGGGGCCCGGAGCGCCCGTGCTCTCCGCGCCGGAGAGGCGACGCAGGCCCCAATTCACCAGCACCGGTACGAGGCGGAGGAGTTGTACCGCGAGGGTTCCGACGATCACGAGCCTGGCGATGGCCATGACGCGCGAGTCCGTCGCCAACGGCAGCGCGGCCAGCGCCACGCCGAGCAACAGCGTGCTCAACCGCATCCACTTGGCGTTGAGCTCCCCGACAAGGCCGCGCCACGAGCGGTCATTCGTGCCGGCGTTGATGCAATGCCCGCGGATGATGGCGCGAATGATTGGCACGCCGAACACGACGGCGACGAAAATGGCGGCGGCCCCGAACCAATCCCTCGCGGGATGATCGAGGAAAGTCCAATCCATGATGGCGGCAGGTCGATCGGGCATGGGCAATCCTACCCGGAAAGACCGTCGAATTGTGGGTGGGCCCGCCAACGCCCGCCCGTGGCAGACGCCATGCGCGCGCGTGTGATTCTGTTGAATCGGGGGAAATGGGCGCAACAGGACTCGAACCTGTGACCTCGGCTATGTGACAGCCGCGCTCTAGCCAACTGAGCTATGCGCCCGACATTTCACGCCCCGGCGTGCGCCGGCGGCGAGCGGAACCATAGGGGCGTTCTCGTCCCAAGTCATACAAATTCTCGTTCGGGGCGCGGGCCGACCACGGACGGTCTGGGCCGATGCGCACGCCGGGTCCGGGGGGCCGCCCGCCGGACGCTGGGCCGGAATCCCTATCACTCTTCGCCGTCGGCGTGTCCGTCCGCCATCGCCTCGTAGCTGGCGATCAGTCGTCCCATCACCACGGTGTAGGTCAGCGTTCCTTCCGCCGCGTCGACCTCGGGAAGGAACTCCTCGTCCAGCGACGACAGCAGATCAGGAACGTCTTCCTCGCGCCAGCCGGACGACTCCAGCAGCACGACGGTCCCGCTCACCGGCGTGTTGTGACCCAGGCCCAGGAAGTGCAGGTCGACCATCGCGGCTTCTTTTCCGTCTTTGTACGCGATGAACCGCTCCGACGAAAGCGTTCGCAGTGTTCGCTTCCAGGTGATCATGTGGCGACTCCGGGCTTTGCCCAGAGCCTATCAGATCGGCGCCGTGGTGTGCCCGCTCGGCCGCGGGGCACCCCGGGGTCGTGTGATGCGCCCTGAGCGTGTGCTCGACGTCCGCAAACGTCCTCTCGGGCCTCCTTGGTGCGCCCGTGGGAGCGCGTGCAGGGCCGTTGCGGCGGCGGCGCTTGTGCCGGGTCCATGGTGTTTGTCAATTACTGTTCGCTCGAGGGAGCGCCCTTCCCGCCGGTGCTGGGGCGAGACAGGGGATCGGGCCCGACCAGTTGCTTGGTGATCACGATCTCGACGCGCTGATTCTTCCGCTGGTCGGCGTCAGTATAGGCGCGGGCGACGGCGCGCTCGTTGTCGGCACAGGCGACGAGGCGGATGTTCTCCCATCTCACGCCGTTGGCCGTCAACAGGTTGGCGACCGCCTGGGCGCGGTCGAAGGCGAGCTTGTATCCGCGATCGCCGCCGGAGCGCATCCGCTCGTTGGGTGAGACGTGCCCACGAACCTCGATGACGAATCGGCCGTCCTTGGCGCGGGTCGCCATGTCCACGACGGTGTCGCGGGCCGCGGCATTGAACTGGGCCGAGCCATCTTCAAACGTGATGGTGGTCGAGACGTTGGAAACGTCGGTCTGCGTCGGGCCCTGGCCGGTGGGCTGATTCCCGGGCGGGCCGGCTTCCTTCAGAGGGCCGAACATCTTCTCCCGCTTCCGGCGGACGAGGGCGGCTTCACGAGGGTCTTTGGAATCGATGCTGACGGGGTTGTTGAACGCGGATCGGATGCCGATCGCCAGGTCGAGCATGCGATCCTCGGCCGATTTGGTCGAGCCCGCCCCGTTCTCGTCGGGCTGCCCGCCCATGACCGGGTCGGCCTTGGGCCCCATGTTCATGGCGAGCAGGATCACGAAGAGGCCCATCATCAGCGCGGTGTTATCCGCGAAGGAGATCATCCACTCCGGCACGCCCTCGTGCTCTTCGTGCCCGCCGCCGTGACCACCACCGTGGCCGCCGCCGCCGTGCCCACCCCCGCCGTGGCCTTTCTCGTCATGCCCTTCTTCATGGTCAGACATGGCAGTTCCTCACGAGCCTGGCCACGATCAAGCGGCGACCTTGACAGTGGCGCGCGTCGAGGCGGGGATGAACGACATCATGCGATCGAGCGTGACGCGGGGGTTGTCGCCCGCCTGGATCGAGAGGATGGCCTGGAGCATCATTTCGCGAGCGAGAATTTCCTCCGACGAGCGGAGGGCGAGCTTGTCGCCGATCGGGCCGGCGACCGCGTTGGCGAGCACCGTGCCGTACATCGTCGCGACGACGGCCAGCGCGAGCATCTTTCCCATGGCGCCGATGTCTCCGTCGCCCAGCTGCCCGAACATACCGATCTGCCCGATCAGGGTGCCGACCAGCCCCCACGCCGGCCCGTACACCTTGATCAGGTCGAAGAGCTTCTTGCCCGACTTGTGCCGGTCCTGCATCGCCAGCACTTCCATGCGCAGGGTCATCTCGATGTTCGATGGGTCCACGCCGTCGACGGCCATCTTCAGACCCGCCGCAAGGAACGGATCCTCGATCTTGCGGGTCTCAGATTCCAGGGCCAGGATCCCATCCCGGCGTGCCTTCTCGGCCAGCGCCTGCACGATCTGGATAATCTCCATCGGGCTCTTTGCCTTGTGGAACATGAACCGCTTGAGGTAACCACCGACCGCCAAGACGCGGTTCAACGGCAGGGCCATGAACACGACCGAGATGGACCCGCCGAACACCGTGAAAATGCCCTCCTGGGAGTAGAACATCGCCAGGTGACCGTGCGAACCCTCGTAGGCGACGAAGCCCAGACAGAAGACGCCGATCAGCGTTCCGATGAGACTGGATTTGTCCACGGTGTCCGGCCTCTCTCTGAAGCGATACCTCGGCGGGGCGCGCGTGCGCACCCGTGCGTCAAGGACATCGGCCGGATCGGCGCGTGCGTGGAGCACGGGCGCGGACTGTGCCGTCGCCGGGCCGGGCGGCTGCCGGGTATGACGATTGTGACGGGTGAGTTATGGGAAGTTGCCCGGGAACTCCCGGGTCATCGCACCGGCTTGCCGCAATTCGGGCATGTTTGCACCTTGGGCTTCTGTCCCGGCGCGGGCGGCGTGTGGCTGGGTACATAGAGCTTCTTGCACGCCTCACAGCGCGAGGCCCGCGCCGTGTTCTGCTTCGTGCACGCCGGGCAGGCCGGGTTCTGGTCCTCATGCTCGCGATAAAACGCGCCGAGTTCCGCGGTCGAGAGCGTGAACTCTTCTTTGCAGGCTGGATCGAGGCAGAGCCAGCGTGTCCGGCTCTCGTCGTACGTCTTCCCGTCCCCGTCGCTCGACGACGAGCCCACGGAACGCCACACGATCCCCGCCGCCGCGGCCAGCGCCAGCGCCGCGATCGAGAGCTTGATGATGGCGCTCCGATCGATGCGTGGTGCTCCTACTGCCAGTATTCCTCGTGGGCCTTGCCGTCGTTGTTCCACAGGCGGCGTGCCTGCGGCGTCGGGGCCACCATGTCTCGCTGCTTCTTGGCGCTGGCGTGCCCGTCCCCCCACACGAAGTTGGCGCCGCCGGCGTGTCGTGGGCTCGGCCACTCCGCGTCCGCCGCGTCGCTGGGGTCAAGGGCCGTGTCCCAGTTGAAGTCGGACTTGCTGTCGGCGAGCATCACCAACTCGGCCGGGAATGCGACGCGGGTTTCCTTGACCTCTCCGTAGTCCTTGTGCCCGATCCACCCGCCCAGCCCGAGGTGCGGAATGGTGAACTCCTGCACGCCCCAATCGTTGTACCCATAGCTGAAGCCGGACTTGTTGTTGAGGCGCTTCTCGTTCTCCTCGTAGCCGTATTCCTCCTTCATGTTCGCCTTGTACTCACGGATCCAATTGAACTCGGAGGTGACGGAGGGGCAGTTGAAGACCTTCATCACGCCGCCCGTATGAACACGAAGGCGCGGCGGCCAGACGATGTACGTCGGCCCTTGCCAGGTGTGGTGCCCGGGGAAATAGCCCTTGTTGGCGGCCTGGTAGTGCACCAGCGCCTGCCCGAGCTGGTTCAGATTCGCCAGGCACACCGTCTGCTTCCCCGCCGCCCGCGCCTGCCCCAGCGCCGGGAGCAGGATCGCGATGAGCAACGTGATGATCGCGATCACAACGAGCAGCTCGATGAGCGTGAATCCGCGCCCCGCGGCACGCGCCTTGCCCGCGCGACCACGGGCGCAAACCGGCCGATCGCACGATGGCGGGCGCTGGTTCATGGAATCATGCTACCAGATCGCCCCACCCAGACACAACGCCCGCGAGATTGCCAAACTCCGCGCGTACCCTCTCCCCATGCGCCACATCACGCTGATCACGACGGGCGGCACGATCGAAAAGACCTACGACGAGGCCACCGGAAGCCTCGAAAACAGGCGCTCCATCGTCCGGCGCATGCTCAAGCGCCTGCGGTTGGAGGACACCAGCGTCAGCGTCATCGAGCTTATGAGCAAGGACAGTCTCGTCATGACCGACGACGACCGCGCCCGCATCATCGAGGCCGTCCGCGCCTGCGGCGGCGTCGTCAAGCCCGGAGCCGCCTCGCCGATCCACGGCGTGGTCATCCTCCACGGCACGGACACGCTGTCGATCACCGGCGATCGCATCGCGGCCGAGATCAACACGCCGTCGGTCCCCGTCGTGCTCACCGGTGCGTTCCGCCCCTACGAGATGACGCGATCCGATGCCCTCCAGAACCTCACCGAGGCGATCTTCGCGACCGGCGTGCTCTCGCCCGGCGTCTACTGCGTGTCGCACGGGCGGGCGCTGGCTTTCCCCGGCGTCAGAAAGGATCGCGAGCGCTGGACGTTTGTGAAATAGGCACCGGGCACAAGGTGCCGAGCGCCGGGGGCAGCGGCGGAATGAACGTCGGCGTGCGCCGCGATAGGTTCGCTTGTGCGCCCCGCCGGCGACCGTTCGGTTGCTTCTTGCTCGCCTCCGATGCGTCAGGCCCTCGGACTGCTGTCCGGTGTCTTTTTCCATCCACGAAAAAACCCGGGCCGAAACCCGGGTTCATTCTCTGACAATCTCATCGCGGACTTGGGCGAACCCACTCATCCGCAAACGCAGTCGGGGGCCCGGCCCGCGCCGCGTTGGACCGTATCAGCCCTTGATGTTGGTCACCTTGACCAGCGTGTAGCGCTGGCGGTGCCCGTTCTTCCGCTGCCAGGCTTTCTTCTCGCGGAACTTCCACACGTCGATCTTCTCGCCCATCACGACCGGCGAGAGAATCTCGCCCGTGACGGACGCACCGGCGACGAACGGCTGGCCGAGCTTGGCATCGCCGCCGACGTTGCCGACGACGAGCACCTTGTCGAACGTGACCTTCTGGCCCGGCTTGGCCTCGCCGGCGTCGATGAGGTCGACGAGGATCTCATCGCCCTGGGCGACCTTGCGCTGACCGCCGGACTCGTGGATAATCGCGTACATGGGCAAAGCTCCGAAACACCGAACGGCGTCTGGCCGCGATCGGGGTGGGGATGGTAGGCGGGCGTCCAGAAATCGCCAAATCGCTGCGGCTCAAATCGCCGAGCGGGCCCTCTATGCCTGCCAGAGGGGCCTGCCAGAGAGGCCAACCACGCCGATGTCTAGCCATACACGGCGGATCATCAGGCATTTGTTCGGTAATTCAGACGAACAGCGTGCCCTGACGGCCGGCCTCGATCAGGACATCTGCGACTTCCGGCCTCGTGAACTCGACGGGGGGGCGTTCTCCCTTGAGGAGCAGGTCGCGCACCGCAGTGCCGGAGAGGTTGATGATGTCGCCCTCGATCTTGGGGTACGACTTCTGCGACACCATCCCGCCGTAGGACTTGCTGTAGCCGGTGTGCTCGAACATGAGGGGCTGGATGCCCAGGTTCTTGAGGTCGATCTGGTCGAAGATCTTCTGGGCGTCGTAGGTGCCGTAGTAGTTGCCCACGCCGGCGTGGTCGCGCCCGACGATGAAGTGTGAGCAGCCGTAATTCTTCCGCATGATGGCGTGGTGGATGGCCTCGCGCGGGCCGGCGTAGCGCATCGCGGCCGGGAGCACGCTCACCATCGTCGCCGTCGGGCTGAAGTACTTGGCGACCAGCGCGTCGATGGCCTTCATGCGGGCGGCGGCGGTGATGTCGCCTTTCTTGGTCTCACCGACGAGCGGGTGGATGAGCAGGCCGTCGCAGATTTCCTGCGCACACTTGCAGACGTACTCGTGCGCGCGGTGGATGGGGTTGCGGGTCTGGAACGCGACGATGCGCGACCAGTTTCGCTTGGCGAACTCGGCACGGGTCTGCGCGGGCGTGAGCCTCTTGTCCAGGAACGCTTCGGGGCCGCTCGGATCGACGCACACGGTCAGCACGTCCACCGGGCCGGCGACGCACACGTCTCCCTCGGCCTGCACCTGCGCCACGCCGGGGTGGGCGGCGTCTTCGGTGCGGAAGACGTTGGGGATCTCGAGCTTCTTGTCGTGCTCGAACACTTCGGTGACGCTCATCACGCCCTGGAGCGTGCCGTTGGGAGCCACGAGCGCGACCTTCTGGCCGACCTTGGGCTCGGAGCCCTTGGCGAGCGAGAGCAGGATGGGGATGGACCACACCGTGCCATTGGCGAGCGTCATGTTCTTGCACACGCTCTCAAAGTCCGCCTTTCCCATGAAGCCGGTCAGCGGCGCGAAGCCCCCGACGCCGATCAGCTCGAGGTCGCACGATTGCTTGGGCGTGAGCCTGATGGAGGGGAGCGAGGCGGCCTCTTTGGCCAGTTCGGCGGCGCGGGGGCCGGTGACGACGCGGTCGACGGGCGTGCCGCCGTGGTACGAGATCAATCCAGACACGGTGCGGTCTCCAGGAAAGCGGAAGGTGCGGGACGAAATGAGCCCGAAGGGTAGCGCGATCGAGGCGCGATCGAGGCGAATTTGCTTGATTCGCCGGGGCCTGACGGGCACGATTGGAACTCGCCCGGTTCGGGCGATTTTTCGCCCAAGGCGGGGAAGACGGAGGTCAACGTGGCGGTTCAGAAGGCGACGAACATTCACTGGCACGAGGGGAACTTCACGCGGGCCGAACGCTGGAAGGCGCTCAACTCGGTCGGCTGCACCATGTGGTTCACGGGCCTCTCGGCCTCCGGCAAGTCGACCATCGCCAGCGCGCTGGAGCAGTCGCTGGTCAACGCCGGCATCAACTGCTATCGCCTCGACGGCGACAACATCCGCTTCGGCCTGAACAAGAACCTGGGCTTCAGCGCCGACGATCGCGCGGAGAACATCCGGCGCATCGGCGAGGTCGCCAAGCTCTTCGCGGACTCGGGGTGCGTGGCGCTCACGAGCTTCATCAGCCCGTACCGCAAGGACCGCGACCTCTGCCGCGAGCTGCACGAGAAGGACAAGGCCGGCGCGATCACCTTCCTCGAAGTGTTCGTCGACACGCCGATCGACGTGTGCGAGCAGCGCGACCCCAAGGGGCTGTATAAGAAGGCCCGCGCCGGCGAGCTCAAGGGCTTCACGGGCATCGACGATCCCTACGAAGCGCCCGCGAACCCGGAGCTGGTGCTGAAGCCCGCGACGATGAGCGTGGACCAGTGCGTCGCCGCGTGCATGGAGCTGCTGAAGGCCAAGGGAGTGTTGAAGGGGTAAGGCACCGGGCACTGGGCACCAGGAAATAGAAAAGGCGATCGGGTGCGAGGTGTTCAGGTGCGTGCGCACTGCGAGCCCCGAGCGTCGGCGAAGGGGCTTCGTCTTGACGAGCCCGACGCGCGGGCGAGGGGCTCATCGCCCGCGGCCCTTTCCAGATGCCCGAGACGTCGCCTGATGCCTGTTCGGAGAGCATGGAGCACACAACATGACGGCACGAGCGGACTGGATCGAGTATGCGCGCGAGGCGGTGCTGCACGCGAGCGTGGTGTGCCGTCGTGTGCAGTCGCGGATCGGCGAGGTTCGCGCGATCACCAAGGACGACAACAGCCCGGTGACCGTGGCGGACTTTGCCGCGCAGGCGGTCGTGGCGCACGTGCTGTCTCAGCGGCTGGGCGCGTTCGTGCTGGTGGGGGAGGAGTCGAGCGATTTCCTGAAGGACGCCGCCAACAACGCGCAGCTCTCGGCCGCGCTCGACGCGGCGCGCGTGGTCTGGCCGGACGTGACGCGTGACACGTTCATCGCGGCCCTGGAGCGCGGGCACGGCGAGCCGAACGCGCAGGGATTCTGGACGCTCGATCCGGTCGACGGCACCAAGGGCTTCCTGCGCGGCGAGCAGTACGCCGTCGCGCTGGCGTACGTGGAGCACGGCGAGCCGGTGATCGGCGCGATGGGCTGCCCGAACCTGCCCGCGAGTTTCGAGAAGCCGCTCGGCACGCCCGATCCGACGGGCACGGTGTACTCGTGCGTGCGCGGCGGGGGCGTGTACGAGAGCGAGGCGATGCTCGGCGCCACGCCCCGCAAGATCACGCGCGTCGCCCGGCGGCCCGGCGCGCCCTTGCGCGTGACGGCGTCGGTCGAGAAGGCGCACTCGAACATCTCCGCGACCGACCAGGTGGCGGCGATCGTGAGCCCGAAGTTCGAATTGGTGCAGGTGGACAGCCAGTGCAAGTACGCGGTCGTCGCGCGCGGGCAGGGTGATCTGTACCTGCGCCTGCCGACGAAGAAGGGCTACGTCGAGCGGATCTGGGACCACGCGGCGGGTTCGCTGGTTGCCAGCGAGAGCGGGTGCGTGGTGAGCGACGTGCATGGCAAGCCGCTGGAGTTCGGGCACGGGCGCGGGCTGGAGAAGAACGCGGGCATCGTGTGCTGCGAGCGGTCGATCCACCCGGCGGTGATCGACGCGATCGCCAAGGTGAAGGCCGGCGCCCCCTGAAAGGGCCAGAATCCGCTGCGGGCCGCGACCTTGGGTCCGGATCGCCCTCGGGGGGCGGTGGTACGCGGGAGCTGGGGTGCGTCAAGCCCGCGAGGCGTTGATTTCGGCCCGCGTTCGGCAAAAACGGCCCGAGAACGGGTTCGGAGTGTGCGGTCTGTAGGAAATGTGTCGTCTGGAACTGGCATGACGCCCGATTTGAGGCACATTGGATATGACCGGGGGGTCGGCGCGCTTTTTCCGGGGGGGCCCATGGTGGGTCCGGCGAGCCGAGCAACCGGGACATCTCGGTGGTTCCATGAGCACTCTTGCTCGCGGGCCTGGCTCGTTGTTCGCGGCCAAAGACTGGCCGGCGGACGTGACTCAGCTCCTCGACGAACATCATCTGACGGCGTGGTCCGCCGCGCCGCGTCTGCGTGTTCAGTTTGGCGCAACGCTGGGCCAATTTCTCGCTGGCCTGCCGTATGCCGAGCTGTGCGTGCTGCACGGGCGTGACATCACGGACCTGGAGTCGTTCTGTGCTCAGCTCGAGCGGGTGCTGCCCGGGCCGGTGCTGGAGCGGCAGGTCGACGGGCCGGGCGGCGTGGTGTCGCTCTTGCGTTCGCGCCAGCGCTATCGCGGGCGTGCGAACGCGAAGTATCGCTATTACCTCTGGCACGACGCCGACACGCTGCTGAAGCACGATCGCGCGCTGTTCGCCCGGCTGGCGGACGCGTTCATGGGCGTGGCGGCCGAGAGCGAGTATGTGTGCGATGACTTGTTGCTGGTGCATCGGGCGATCTTCGTGGGCGGGCCGTTGCTCGACCTGCACGCGGAGGATGAGGGCGGCCCGATGCGGTCGTGGTATCAGGACGGGCAGGGAGAGCCGTTCTGGCAGGTCGTGACGGGGCTCGAGCGCCCGCCCACCATGCGATTTCATATTGATTCCCTTCGTTGAACGACTCGCCGGCCGATCACCGGCGAGACAACGCAGGGTTCCTCCTGGGGCGGCGTGAGCAGCGCCGCTCTTTTTTCATTTTGAGTCCGCGATCCGTGCAGGATCAGACCGGCCCGGAGGTGGACAACGGTGCTCGTCGATTGAGTTGTCCGCGGCGTCGCGGAGCGTCGGCCGTACGGCCGCCTTGCGATTCCCCGGCCGCCGCGGTAGCTTGGTCCACCCGCCATGTCGCGGGCGGAGCTTTGCCCGCCGCATGAAATACGGCTTTCTCATCGACCATGATCGGTGCATCGGGTGCCACGCGTGCACGGTGGCGTGCAAGGCCGAGAACGCCGTGCCGGTGGGGAGTTTCCGCACCTGGGTGAAGTATGTTGAGAAGGGCGCGTTCCCGGAGGTACGCCGGCACTTCGCGGTGTTGCGCTGCAACCACTGCAACAACGCGCCGTGCGTGAAGATCTGCCCGGTGAACGCGCTGGAGAAGCGAGCGGACGGGATCGTCGACCTTGATCGGGACGCGTGCATCGGCTGCCGCGCGTGCATGCAGGCGTGCCCGTACGACGCGATCTACTTGAACGAGGATTCGGGCGCGGTGGAGAAGTGCCACTTCTGCGCGCACCGCGTTGAGAAGGGGCTGGAGCCCGCGTGCGTGATCGTGTGCCCCGAGCAGGCCATCATCGCGGGCGATCTGCAGAACCCGAAAGCCAAGATCGCGCAGATGCTGACACAGAACGAGACGGTCGTGCGCCGGCCGGAACAGCGCACGGGCCCGAACGTGTTCTACAAGGGCGTGGAGCCCGCGGCGCTCGACCCCGGCGCGCCGGAACGCCCGTCGAGCTATCTGTGGAGCCAGCGCCCGTCGCACAAGCCAGAGCCTTGGCCGATCTCGCTCCCCGTGCTCCCCAACACGCGGGTGGTGCTCGACGCGGGGCACAGGGTCGAATGGGGTTGGACGGTGGCGATGTACCTGGTGACCAAGGCGCTGGGCGCGGGCGCGGGGATGCTCGCGCCGCTGGCGGCGTGGCTCGGGCTGTCTGGATGGAACGCGGCGTACCTGCCCGAGGTGCTGGCGCTGGTGTTCACGGCGATCACCGCCGGGATTCTTATCGAGGACTTGGCCCGCCCGGCGCGGTTCTATCGCCTGCTCACGCGCCCCAACTGGGAAAGCTGGCTGGTGAGGGGCGGGATCATTCTGACGGCGTACGGCGTGATCGCGGCGGCGGGGATCGCGGCCCGACTGCTCGATGCCGGCGCCGTCGCGGAGATGCTCCGCTGGGCGCTGGCGGCGATGGGTGCTGCGACGGCGGGATACACGGCGTTGTTGTTCGCGCAGTGCGAGGGGCGCGACCTCTGGCAGAGCAAGTGGTGCCTGCCTCACCTGCTCGTGCAGGCGGTCATGATCGGCGGGGCGACGATGGCGGCCGCGATCGCGGGGGGCGGCGCGACGACGACAAGGACTGGGATCGTGGTCGTCGCGTCGGCCGGGCTGCACGCGATCATCGCGTGCATCGAACGATTCGGTGGGCACGTCACCAGCAACGCGAGACAGGGGGCGGCGTTCCTCGGCACGATCCGTGTCGGCGCGACGCCGTCGTGGGTTTCGTCGTGGACGCTGTCGATGCTCCTGATCGGCGCGGGAACGGTGGCGGTGTTCTTCGGCGCCTGGGCCGGGCTGGCGCTGGTGGGGTCGGGGCTGTTTGTGTACGAGTGGACGTATGTGCGGGCGGGGCAGCTCCCGCCCTTGTCGTGATGGTTGCAGCGAGTGACTCACCATGATCGATCCGCCCGGCATGAGCGTGACGCCGCTCGAGTCCTTTCCGCCCATGGATCGGTGGGACGACTGGACGGAGTACGAGCCGACCGCCTGGCCGCGCCGGGTCGAGAAGAAGTACATGCTGGTGCCGACGACGTGCTTCAATTGCGAGGCGGCGTGCGGTCTGGTGGCGTACATCGACAAGGAAACGAAGCAGATCCGCAAGCTGGAGGGGAATCCGTACCACCCGGGCTCGCGCGGGAGGAACTGCGCGAAGGGGCCCGCGACGCTGAACCAGATCGACGATCCCGAGCGGATCCTGTACCCGCTGAAGCGGGTGGGACCGCGGGGGAGCGGCAAGTTCGAGCGGACGACGTGGGACGAGGCCCTGGACGCGATCGCCGCGCCGATCCGGCGGGCGCTGATCGAGAATCGGCGCACCGAGGTGATGTACCACGTCGGTCGCCCCGGGCACGACGGGTACATGGACCGGGTGCTGCAGGCCTGGGGCGTCGACGGGCACAACTCGCACACGAACGTGTGCTCGGCGGCGGCCCGCGTCGGGTACGCGACGTGGATGGGCGCGGATCGACCGTCGCCCGACCACGCCAACGCCAAGTTCATATTGCTCCTGTCGTCGCACCTGGAGACGGGGCACTATTTCAATCCGCACGCGCAGCGGATCATGGACGCCAAGAGCGCGGGCGCGAAGGTCTGCGTGATCGACGTGCGTTTGTCGAACACGGCGTCGATGGCCGACGACTGGCTCGCGCCCTGGCCGGGCACGGAAGCGCTGCTGCTGCTCGCGATGGCCCACGTGATCCTGAGCGAGGGGCTGTTCGACCGGGAGTTTGTCGAGACGTGGGTCAACTGGCGCGACTATCTGAAGTTCGGGCCCGGAGCACGGGCGGGCGCGGCGGGCACGTTCGACGAGTTCGTGCGGTCGCTCAGGGATCACTACGCGTTCGCGACGCCGGAAGCGGCCGCGAAGGAGTGCGAGGTCTCCGCGGAGAAGATCGTGAAGGTCGCGCGAGAGATCGCGGCGGCTGGATCGCGCTTCGCGGCCCACGTCTGGCGCAACGCCGCCGCGGGCAACCTCGGCGGGTGGCAGGTCTCGCGCTGCCTGATGTTTCTCTCGGCGCTGGTCGGCGCGGTGGGGACTCCGGGCGGGACGAATCCGAACACGCGTGACAAGTTTGTCCCCCCGCCGTTCTTGAAGCCCCCGGCGCAGAGCGTGTGGAACGAGTTGCTGTATCCGCGCGAGTATCCGCTCTCGTATCACGAATTGTCGTATCTCCTCCCGCACATGATGCTGGAGGGGCGGGGCAGGCTCGCGGCGTATTTCACGCGGGTGTACAACCCGGTGTGGACGAACCCCGACGGGATGGTGTGGGAGCGGGTGCTGCGCGACGAGAAGCTGATCGGTCTGCACGCGGCGATCACGCCGACGTGGAACGAAACGGCCCAGTACGCGGACTATGTCCTCCCCACGGGCGTGGGCGCGGAGCGGCACGATCTCATGAGCCAGGAGACGCACGCAGCGCAGTGGATCAGCTTCCGCCAGCCGGTGCTGCGCGTGATGCGCGAGCGGATGGGCGAGACGTTCGAGTGGACCTACCAGGCCAATCCTGGCGAGGTGTGGGAGGAGGACGAGTTCTGGATCGCGCTCTCGTGGCGGATCGACCCCGATGGCTCGCTCGGTGTGCGCCGATACTTTGAGTCGCCCTATCGCAAGGACGGCGGCGGGCAGCGGATCACGGTCGAGGAGTACTACCGCTGGATCTTCGAGAACTCGGTGCCGGGCTTGCGCGCGGAGGCAGAGAAGCGCGGGCTCACACCCTTGCAGTACATGCGCCGGTTCGGGGCGTTTCTTGTCAACGAGGACACCTACCACGGGCACCTGGAAGCGATCCCGGCGAAGGAGTTGGACGGCGCGGAACTGGATCACGCGTCCGGTGACGTGCGAAAGGGTGGCAAGCCGATCGCCGTGATCGCCGGCGGCACGGCGTGCGCCGGGTTCAAGACGCCGAGCAAGCGGCTCGAACTCTACAGCCGGACGCTGGCGGAATGGGGATGGCCCGAGTACGCCCTGCCCGCGTACATCAAGAGCCACATCCATCGAGAAACGTTGGACGCTTCGAAGGGCGAGTATTGCCTGGTGCCCACGTTCCGCCTGCCGACGCTCATCCACACGCGATCGGCCAACGCGAAGTGGCTCTACGAACTGTCCAACTGCAACCCGTTGTGGGTGCACCCCACCGACGCGGAGCGCATCGGGGTCGAGCTCGGCGGGCTGGTCCGCGTCTCGACCGAGATCGGACACTTCGTCAATCGGGTGTGGGTGACCGAGGGGATGCGTCCCGGCGTGGTCGCGTGCTCGCACCACCTGGGGCGTTGGCGGCTGTTCCAGGATGTCGGCACCGACCGCTGGGCGAGCGCCCTGGTGTCGCGCGAGGAAACCGCGCCGGGACAGTTCCGATTCAGACGACTCGCCGACGTCGGCCCATTCCAGAGCAGCGACCCCGACTCCATGCGGGTGTGGTGGACCGACGGCGGGGTGCATCAGAATCTGACGTTCCCCGTCCACCCCGATCCGGTCTCGGGCATGCACTGCTGGCATCAGGCGGTTCGGGTCGAACGGGCCCGCGCGGAGGATCGCTACGCTGATGTGTTCGTCGATACACGCAAGTCGATGGAGGTGTATCAGCGCTGGCTGGCGATGACGCGCCCCGCGCCCGGGCCAGGCGGGTTGCGTCGCCCGCTCTGGCTGGCCCGCGCGGTTCGCCCGGCCGACGACGCGTACCGGATCGTCCCGTGACCGCCCGGCGCCGGCGATGCTCGCCCGGCTATCGTTGCCCCTCGCATTCCCGCGGAGGCTCGTGTTGACCATCGATCAGGCATCCGCCGTCGCGCTCATCGGCCTTCTCGCGGGCACGCTCGGCGGCATCGCGGGCATCGGCGGCGCCGTGCTTATCCTGCCGTCGCTCCACATCATCTTCTCGTCGTATCTCTTCGGCGCTTTGCCCGACCCGCAGATCCACCACACGTTCATGGCGGCCGCCATGTCGGCGAATCTTTTTGTCACGATCCCCGCCGCGATCCGACACCATCGCGAGGGCGCCGTGCGGGTGAAGTGCCTGTACAGGCTGATCGTGTTCCACCTCGTCTCGCTGGTCACGGGTGTCCAGATTTCCAACCTCCTGTCCGGGGCCTTTCTCCAGGTGATGCTGGCGGTGGCGCTGATCTTGTACTGCTTCTGGAACCTCCGGATGTTGGCGCGCCCGCGTCGTCGCGGCGCGGACGGGAAGGGACGCGTCGAACGAATCACCACGCCCCGGCTGGCGACGTGCGGGCTGGTGACCGGATTCGTCGGCGGGGTGCTGGGGCTCGGCGGCGGGTTTCTGCTGGTGCCACTCCTCCAACTCGTGTGCAACCTTCGTCTGAAGAACGCCATCGCGACCAGCGCCGCGGTGCTGTGCGTCACGGCCGGCGTGGGGGCGATGCTGAAGCTGGTCACGCTCTCCCAGCACGAGCAGTCGATCGCGCGGGCGCTCACGCTCGCGGGGTGCATGGTCCCGACCGCCATGCTCGGCGGCTGGCTGGGCGCCAAGTGGGTTCACCGGATGTCGGTCAGCATGGTGCGCCTGGTCATGACCGCGCTCATCCTGATCGCGGCGACCAAGCTGCTGTGAGGCATTGCCGGGCATGCCGCGGGTTTGACCACCCGACGCCCACGGGGGAGAGAAACGCTACTTGTCGCTCTTGTCTTTGGCTTCGACCGTGGCGCGGACGCGCATGCGCTCGCGCTCGATCACGGGCTTCCAGGCGGGATCGTTCTCGAGCATGGCCGCGCGATCGAGCGCCTCAAGGATGGTGTGGTCCGCGCGTCCGAGCTTCCGTGTCTGGAGCGCCATGCCCCGGAGCGACGCCAGCCAGTTCGGGTCGCGCTCCAGTGACAGCATGTAATATCGGAGCGAGTCCTCCGCGTGGGCTCGCTCCCCGTAGAGAACGCCGAGATTCTCGTAGGGCCGGGGATCGCCAGGCAGGCGATCGGCGGCCTGTTTGAAGGCCTCGGCGGCCTCCATCGCCTTGCCCTGATTCATGAACACCAGGCCCAGGTTGTTCCAGCCCGCGCCCGACGACGGCTCGAGCTTCAGCGCCGAAACATAGAGATCCTGCGCCTCGGCGAACTTGCCGGCGTTCTGGGCCTTCTGACCCTCGGAGAGCAACCGCATCGCCTCGGCGCGCTTGGCGGCGGCTTCGTCGAGCGGAGACGCGCTCGACTGCCCGGCGCACCCCGCGATCAGGAACGCCGCGAGTGAGACCACGGCCGCCAGACGCGCGAATCGGTTCGCACGGGCGCCGATCAGGACGCCGAACCCGGTCCCGGCCCACTTGGCACGCACCAGACCCGTCATGGACCCACCCTTTCCCAACGCGAGAACTGAACCGAACTGAGGTTCCACTGGTCGCCCTCGACCCGAAGCGTGAAGGCGTAGAGCTCGAGGCCGGGCACTTCCTCGAGCGAGAAGTCGATCCAGCGGAGCAACGCCGCCAGGTCCGGGTCCTTCACGTTCGTGAACGACATGACGACCCGCTTGGTTGGTTGGCCCGGGCGCCCCATGTCTCGCGTTGACGGCAGGCCCGGAGAGTTGGTCATCCCCGCGCGGGCCGCCTGGGCCTGCACGCGGCTGCCCATGTTCGAGGCGGCCTCGGCCGCCTTGGGCCCCTGGTCGCTCGATGCCTTCGCGGAGACCTCACGCCAACGCGTGCCCAGGGCGATGAAGCGTTCGCGCTGGGCCGCGGCGTTGCCCAGGCGCCTCGTCGCGTCGTTCATGCGTCCCCAGGCCAGGAGCAGCGCACCGGCGGCGACGAGCAGCAGCACACACGACAGCGCGACGACGTGGACGGGGCGATTGGAGCGCTCCGTCCGTGCCGCACGCGCCGCCATCATCGCGCGGCGCTCCTCGACGCTGGCCTCTCCCCGGTTGACCGCCGCGCTGCTCACGAGGTCTTCCCTCCGCTCGATGGCTTGGCGGGAACGGCCCACTTGGCGGTGAAGATGCACCGCACGCGCGACGCCACGCCTGATTCGGGGGCGCCCGCGGCGTTGGTCGGCTGCGTCTTGACCTCGCTGAACTGTCGTGTCCAGGGGCCCAGGGCGGACCCTCCCACGCGAGTGAGCGCGTCGTACAGGTCCTCGGCCCGCGCCAGATCAACGACGGTCACCTCCACCTTGGCTCCGGTGGTCGGCGAGAGCGAAATCTCGTTGAGATCCACGTCCTCGATGCCGACCACCAGGCTGATCGTGTCCAGTTCCTCGCGGATCGGCATCGTCGCCTCGCCCGCCTCGGGCGGCGCCAGTTCCTTCTCACGCTTAACGATCTCGGCATCGAAGAAATCAAGTTCAAGACCGGGCTCGGTCGGCGTGGGCAGCTTCAGCTTCGTCAGTTCCTCGCGCCATGAATGGTCGAGCGCCTTCGCCCGGCCGTCGAGTTCCGCGGCGTGCTTACCCACGCGATACGCCGCGACGCCCAACGCCGCCGCCAATGCCGCGATCGCGCCGGCGGACCAGAGATACAGGCGTCGATGCTGCCTTCCGGGTCGCGCCGAGAGCGAAGGGAGGCCGCCGGTGCCGCGGGTCGCGATGAGTTCGGTCGGGTCGCTTCCGGCCTCACGCGCGGCGTCGATGGCGCTGGCGACGCGCGAAAGCGTGGTGCCGATCGGATCGGGATCGATCGCCAGGTCCACCGCCGCGCCCGGCCAGGCGCGTCCGATGGCCGCGCCGAAAGCCGACGAGGACTCGCCGTCGGCCGCGGGCTCGGGCATGACCACGATGACGCGCGAGGGGCTCAGGCCGAGTTGCGCCGCCCACGCGAGCCAGTCGGCGGCGAGGCGTGAGGCATCGCTCTCGTGGAGCTTGGGAGATCCGGCGTTCCCCGACGCGACACGGGCCGTGCCGCCGGCCAGAAGTTCACCGTGACGCGACCAGACCCAGTGCAACCGGGGCATGGCGCCGGGCTCGATCACCACAACGCCGGTGGTGATGGTCGCGCCCGATTCGCTGGGCGAGGTACCGGCGGCGGGATCCCACGCGCGGGCGATGGCGTGCCAGAGCGAGCAGGCGGCCCCGACTCCCAGGCCGCGCGCATCCAGCGCGTCGATCAACAATCGCCCCGCGATGTCCGAGCCGGCCAGAACGCCCATGCGTCGCCGGACGCTCGCCGGCTCCTGATCGGTGCTCGCGAGCCGCTTTCCCGTACCCACGCCGTTGCTTCCGAGCGGCTGGAGCGATGATTCCATGGGATTCGACGCGTAAACACCCAGGACGCCGGCACCACTCTCCCCGCCTTCCATCCCCGTCCCCGCCAACGCCAGCGCCCGAACCACGGAGGGATCGGCGCTTGGCGTGTTGACCCACGCGCAGGTCAGCCCTTCGGCATCCAGACAGAGAAGATCGAGCGCGCGATCACGCGGCGAGTCCTTGGGCAAGTGCTCGCCCAGCCAGAGCGCGGCGGCGGACATGTCGAGTTGGTCCGAGCCCGTGGCGGGCAACTCGCACGCCTCGTCGGAACGCTGCCCGACCAGACGCACCCTTCGCGCCACCATGCCCCGCTCGGACCGCTCGAGATACGCGACGCGGGAGCTCACGGCTTGGGGCCTCCCGCGCGGGCGCGATCACGCATCGCCTTGATCCTCGCCTGCGCCTCGGCGCTTCGGCGCTGCATCTCCTCGTTGGCGCGAGACTCGGGCGCGCCCTCAGACGGAGGAGGAACCGCGACCACCCCCGCGCCCGACGCGTTGTCCGTGATCGTGGTGACCGGCGAGGCGCTCCGGGCCGCCTTCTCGATCCGGCGTTCCCCAAGCCCATCGCGAATCGTGACCCCCTCCGCCTCAACCGAGAGAACCTCCAGCGTCCCGCCCTCGGCCAGTGAGATCGACTTGCCCTCCGCGATCATTCGTTGCTTGTCACCCACCCGGATCAACGCGACTCTTCGCGTCGGCTCCAGCACAGCGCCGAGGTACTTGACCTCCGACGGGACCGTCGCTTCGGGGTTCGACACCTCGGTCGGCTCGGCCGGGGGCGGTGCGGCCTTGGGCTTGTTCGCCACCAGCGACAGACGCGACGCCGAGGCGTTCCAGTCCGCGCTCGCACGGGGCTTCTCGGCCTGGGCGTCAGGGTGCTCTTTGACCTCGGGCCAGGTGATCGGCCCGGGGCCCGGCGTGGTCTCACGCACGCCCGGGAGGCGCGAGAACACCGCCGCGAGCGCGAGCACGCCACACCCCGCGGCGACGATCTGCGCCATCCGCTTGGCCTTGGTCGCTTGCTTCTGCGTCAGGCTCCGCCCGCTCATCACCGCTCCTTGCCGCCCTGGGTTGCTCCGCACCGGGTCCGCTCGTCGATCGTTCGCTCACTCGTGGCGACAGTCTATCGAACTTCCAGCTTCGTCCAGGCCAGGATCGATGTGCGCCGAGCGCCGGCGTCGGCCTGGCCCCGCTGCATCATGTTCCCGATCACCGCGTACCCGCCGTAGCGAGCGATCGTTCGTCCGTCGCGCGTGCGGGCCTCGAGGATGGCGCGAAAAAATGTCGGCTCGGCGGCGATCATCCGCGTGATCGCGTCCCGCTCGGCGTTTTCGAGCCCGATGCCGTTCAGCGCCTGGCTGAGATCCTCGGGTGAAACGCTGCCCTGCGCCCGCACGTCCAGGAGCGCGGCCGTCAGGTCCGACTGCTTGTCGGGCGACACGTTCGCGTTCACGATCGCCGAGAGCACCTCGGGCGAGGCGCTCGCCAGGCTTACCTCGATCGGCCCGAGCTTGCGCGTGAGAGCCTGGAGGCGCGGACCGACCGCCGAGGCCAATTCGTCCAAGGCGCGACGCGGCGCCGGAATGCCCGCGGCGGCGAGCGTCGCGCGATCGGCGTTGAGCGTTCCTTGGGCATCGAAAAGGCGGAGCGTGATGACCGTTCCGTCGGCGAGCGTCACGTCCAGCGCCTTGCCCCCGGCGTCGAGAAGGTCGCGAACAGGCTTGTTGCCGCGGGTCCGCAGCCAGTAGTCGATGATCTCCTTGGCGCCGCGCCCAAAGTGGTGCTCGCGGTATTCATCGATCTGACGCCGGACCAACAGCGCCTGGGCGCTCTGGCGGTCCAGGAGCACCCCGATCATCACGCCGGCGACGGCCGTCAGCATTACGACCATCGGGAGCGCAAAGGCCTTGGAGGAAACGGGCGTCACGGGGAACCTCCCGCGGGCTTCTTCGGCGCCCCGCCGCCGGGGAACTGGAACGCGCCCTTGGCGGCGCCGGAGGACGCGGGTGGTCGGGTCGCCCCGGGCTCCGAACCGGTGTTGTCGGCCTCGCCCTCATCGGCGCCGGTGGCCCCGCGCGCTTCGCTGCCGTTGTTCCAGTCGACCTCAAACATCCACTTTCGCCAGATGCCTTCGATGGTCTCGAACTCGACCTGCACGTACCCCGGCAGGTCACGTTCCCAGGTCGCCGCCAGTTCGTCCTTCATCTGCGAGTCGTCGAACATCTGCACGTGGAAATACACGAGGCGGTCCATCAGTTCGACGGGCGGCGGGGGCGCCGAAGTCACGGGCGTGCCGTCGTCGCTCAGCGAGGGGAGCGGGCGCCACCACAGTGAATAGGTCTGCGGGCGGTCTGATCGCGCGTTCGGGTCGAGCGTGGGGCGCAGCTCAAGCGAAGCGCGGAAGGCCTGCGACACCCCGCCCCGGGATTGCGACAGCCTGGACATGGCGCCCGAGTCGGTGTCGCGGCCGCTGTCGGTGTTGTCGGCGAACATGCTGTCCTCCTGCTCGCGGAGGCTGGCATAGGCGGCATCCTCGGACCGCGAGCGCAAGGGCACCGGCGATCGCGACACGACCATCTCCACCCGCTGCGCGACGCCAGCGCCCGGGCCGCCCTGGCTGTTTTCGCCGCGCCGCAGGATCACGCCGGAGAGCTGCGGGTCGCGCGTGAGGATCAGCCGCGGCGGTGGCGGCGGCGCGGGAGGGGCGGCGGGTGTTCCTGTTTGACCTTCCGTGCCGGCCTTGTCGCGTGTCGGGCGCGAGGACATCAGCAGGTTCGAGAAGGCCCGGGCGAGCACCTTGTGCAGGCGCTCGGACTCGGCGAGGCGGTCATACTTCGCGCTGGCCAGGCGGTCGCTCTGCTGCAACGTCATGAGCACGCCCAGTGCGCCGATCATGACCAGCGCGCCGATCGACGACGCCAGAACCACCTCCAGCAGCGTGAAGCCCGGCGCGAGTCTTCGCCGGAGGGCCGGCCCCTGGTAGCGGCGGGATCGCTTCATGGGCGTCCCCCCGGTGCGCGGAAGCTTGGCGTGGCGCCGGCCGGTCTGGGGGACGACTTGGGCGCGACCCGATTGGGATTCGCGGGCTTGGCGGGCGCGGTCGGGCGCGAACCGGCGGGGGTGGAGCCGCTCCCGCCGCTCATGTCATCAAAGAGCCGTCGACGCCCGGCGTCGCTGTTGATCAGGCGATCGAACGCGTCGGGGTTTCGGAAGGCCATCGGATACATGATGCGGGTCAGGGCGGCCCTGGGCAGGGGCGAATCGGGCTCGAACGCCAGCGAGCCGCCCGACTCCTCGCCCAGCCAGACGCGAACCGAGACTTGCTTGACGCGGTCGAGCATCGAACGCCGGGTATCCGCGGGATCCTTCGATGCTTCGCTCACCGCGGTGACAGTGACGGCATCGACGTTCAACATCCAGCGGAATCGGTCCTTGCCGTACTCGAGCGGGAGCGACGGGTCGGGAAGTTGATCGGGATCGTCAAGGTATTGCAGCACGAGGCGGTTGGCGAGCTCGTACGCGGCCAGGGTGCGCTGCTCCTGAAGCTGGCGGCCGAGCACGAACGAGAGCGCACCAAAGACGGCCGCAGCGACGAGCGCCAACAACGCCGAAGCAAACAGGGTTTCCAGAAATGTCAGGCCGCGGCGTGTGGGCATCGGAACACTCGACCTCGGATCTCAGGCTTCACCGGGCGGACCTCCGGGACGGCGTGGCGGCGTATCCCGCCCGATTCTCAACCCTCGCCTCACTGCGGTTGCTTGTTCATGGTCCAGTAGTCGATGTCGTCCGGCGTACCCGCCTGCTTGTCGGGGCCTGGGGAGCGCAGCGTGAACTCCTGGCCGTTCAAGCCTTGGGGGGAGTAGATGAGATCGGAGCCCCAGCCGTCCTTCGCCGGCTTGGCGGGGTCGAGGATCTTGGCGGCGTAGAGGGAGGCGATGTTCGGCGGGTATGCGCTGTTGTCGAGGTTGTAGGTCTTGAGGGCGTTGGCGACGACGTCCATGGTTGTGATACTCGCCTGTCGCTTGGCCTTCTCGCCGCTGCTGGTGACGCTGAACGCGACGATGCCCGAGAGCACCGCGATGATCGCGACCACCAGCATGAGTTCGAGCAGCGAGAACGCACGGGCACGGATTCGGTTCTTCTTCACGTCGGGCTTCTCCATTCGGTTTCATTTCCCGTTCAGTTTCTAGTGCACGTTTCCCGCCATTTTGATCAGCGGGGTCATGATCGAGAGCACCAGCGTTCCGACCATCAGGAACATCATCACGATCAGGGCAGGCTCCAGGGCGGCCATGAGGCGCGTCGAGCGGCGCTCCAGCTCCGCCGTCGCGTCGTCCGCGAGCGTGTCGAACGCTTCCTGCAGGTCGCCCGCGCGCTCGGCCGCGATCAGCAGCCGGCGCGTGGTGAGGGGCAGGGCCTCGACCTCCTGGATCAGCGAGCGCAACACGCCGCCCTCGACGAGCTTGGTGCGCAGGCGGGTCAGCTGCTTCACCAGCGCCGGATCCCCCACGGCGCCCGTGGCGGTCGCCAGCGAGTCCGCGAGGGTCACTCCGGATCGGCTCATGGCGGCCATCACGGTGAAGAAGCGGGCCGACTCCTGGGCGTCCAGGACGGGACGGACAAAGGGCAATCGGCGCGCCAGCGTGACGATCGCGGCGCTGATGATGGCGCGGGCGACGACCGCCGCGGTCAGGATCAGGCCGAACACCGCGAGCACCCACGCCCATTGATCGCGCATGAAGGTGCCGGCGCTGATGAGCAGGCGGGTGAAGGCGGGAATCTCGCCGCCCGCGTTGGCGATCGCGGCTCCGATCTTGGGGACGACGAACATGAGGAGGAAGGTGGTGACGATCACGCTGATGGAAAGGACGATCGCCGGGTAGATAAGAAGGGTGATCGCCTTTCCCGCGATGGCGAGTTGGCGGCGGGTCGTCGTCATCAATTGCCTGGCCGCACCCGCGAGATCGCCCGAACGTTCCGACGCTCGATACACCGCAACGGTGATGGGGTCAAAGACCTCGACGGACTGGGCGGCATCGGCGAACCCCGAGCCGGCGGCGACCAGTTCACGCATCCGCTCGATGCGCGGCCGAGCGCCGGGGGCAACCGCCGATGCGGTGACCTCGAGCGCCTCGACCAAAGGCACGCCGCGGGAGAGAAGCTGCGCGAGCTGGAGGTGGATCTCCGCCTGGTTCTTCAGGCTGACTTTGGACGCCCCGGACCCCGATAGTCCGACCGGCAGCGTCCAGACGCGGGTTGGGACCATCTGCTCGCGGCGGAGGAACTCCGCGAGCTGGCGCTGGTCCCGAGCCTGACGGATCCCGATCCTTCTGCCTCCCGAGAACGTGGTGGCGAGGAAAAGATGGGTCGCCGAGATGGCGGAACCACCGGCGCGGGATGGCGGGGTGGTGCCCGGCGCGGACCTGGGTTGGAAAACCCCATCGAAGGCCATATACCACAGGATACCTCACGGCGGGCCTCGCGGTTCAGATGATCGCGCCCTTCCGGGCCGCTCGTTGCGCGGGTGTGACGCGTGGGGCGCAAGCTCCGGATTCCCGGCAGGGCATGCCGAAACCCACGCCGAGCCGCAGGACGAGCACGAGCGAGCCCGAGTTTGAGGACGTTGGATTTGATTGACCTCTGCCGTGGGGTGGGCCACCATTCAAGAGACGCCGGTCGGAGATTTGGGCCGGGGTCGGAAAGGGTGAAAATCATGTCAACGATCATGCGCGGAGCCACCGTGACGGCCCCGGTATCGGTTGAGGTCCCTTCCGGGAAGCGAGCCACCATGAGAGCGTTGTTCAAGCATCACGCGGGAACGGAACTGAAGTTTGACGCCGCCCGGCCCAAGCCGATCTGCGGCCCACGCGATGTTCTGATTCGCGTCTCAAAGGTCGGGATCTGCGGCACGGATCGGCACATCTGGGAGTGGGACGCCTGGGCCGCGGGACGAATCCCGGTCGGCATCGTGACCGGGCACGAGTTCGTGGGCGTGATCGAAGAGGTGGGTTCGGCGGTCGCGAAGTACAAGCCGGGCCTGCGCGTGAGCGCCGAAGGGCACACGACGGCGTGGCTGGATTACAACGCTCGGACGGGCAACGCGCACATCGCGGCCGACACCAAGATCATCGGCGTCGATCGCGACGGGTGCTTCGCGGATTACGTGTGCGTGCCGGAGGAGAACGTCTGGCCGGTGCACCCGAGCATCCCGGACAAGGTGGCGGCAGTGCTTGACCCGCTCGGGAACGCGGTGCACACCGTGATGGCGGCGGGGGTGTCGGCCAAGACCGTGCTGATCACGGGCGTGGGGATCATCGGGCTGATGGCCGTGACGGTCGCCAAGGCCGCCGGCGCCAGCCGGATTTTCTGCACCGACATCGATCCGCGCCGCCTGGCGCTGGCCAAGAAGCTGGGCGCGGTGGAGGTGTTCGACGCCAGGCAGGGGGACGGCTGGGTGGGTGAGGTCCGCAAGGCCTGCCGCGGCGACGGGCCGGACGTTCTGCTTGAAATGTCCGGCGCCGCGTCGAGCTTTGACCTTGGCTTCCGTGCGCTGCGCAACGGCGGGACGGCGGCGCTGCTCGGGATCCCCAGCAAGCCGCTGGTCTTCGACTGGAACCAGCACGTCGTCTTCAAGGGCGCGACCGTGCTCGGCATCAACGGGCGCAAGATGTTCGAGACGTGGTACCAGATGGAGTCACTCCTGCTCTCGGGGCGGCTGGAGCTGGACGACATCATCACCCACGAGATGCCCATCGAGAACTTCAAGAAGGCGTTCGAGACCATGATCTCTGGCGAGGGAATCAAGGTCGTGATGAGCGTGAACGGGTAGGAGGGGCCCGGCCCGGGCCGTGCGGCACGCCTCTGACGGTGCGGTCGGCGTGGCCTTCCGTCGGCGCGATTTGCTCAGCGTGCGTCGGCGGCCGGGCGACAGGTAGGAAGCGCAGGCGAGGCCGGGATTTGACGAAGGGCGAATTCCGGCCTGTTTTATTGGGAGGATTGGCCGCTCTCAATTCGTGTCAATTTTTCATTTTTTGACAGTGCAGTCAATGACGGGTACTATCAATATCCGAAAAATTGACAGGAGTTGACATGCACACCGAACGGCCGCCAACGCTCAAGGAGCTGTTCGACAACGCGACGATGGACGCCATCACTCGCGTTCGAGCGTTGCAGGATCGAGTGGCAGACTTGCAGGCCGAGTATCGGCCATGGCATAAGGTCAAGTACATCGCCAGCGAACGCGGGATTGATCCAAAGGATGCGTGGTTTGCGATCAAGCTCACGCGTCCTCGGACAGAACTTCCCTTCCGTCAGGCCGGTGGAGACCCGTTTCATTGGTGCGGTGGCAATCACCTGATCGAGCCGCTTCATCGCATTGATATCGCGGTGGGCGGCGGAGGAGCATCATCGTTGCACGGACCGGATGGGGTTCTGGCCAGCCCAGAGCACCGGGCGAGGCTGCAGATTCGCACCATGATGGACGAGGCGGCCGAGTCCTCGATCATTGAAGGAGCTGCGACAACGCGCAACGCGGCGGTTGAAATGTTGCGGTCACAGCGGCCACCGCGATCGACCGGCGAGCGGATGGTGGTAAACAACTATCTGGGCATGCAGTTCATAAAGAGAAAACTCCGTGAAGACCTGACGCCGGAGCTGCTTCTGGAACTCCAGGGGATCTTGACGGAGGGAACGCTGAAGGATGCGGGCGAATCGCGCCGCTGGCGTCGCCCGGATGAAAATGTGAATGTCGTCGATGTTCGCACCGAGGATGTCATCCACACACCGCCTCATGCGGACGAAATTCCCGAAAGAGTTCGGATGCTCTGCGGCTTTGCAAATCAGCGGCACGAGGGCTCCAATTTCATCCACCCCATCGTGAAGGCAAGCATCCTGCATTTCATGATGGGCTATGACCACCCGTTCGTCGATGGAAACGGCCGGACGGCCCGAGCAGTGTTTTACTGGGCGGCGATTCGTGCGGGATACTGGCCGTTCGAGTTCATGCCGATTTCCGAACGGATAAGGGCCGGTGCTTCACGCTATCCACAGGCGTATCTGGATTCGGAGCTTGACGAAGGCGATCTCACCTATTTCATCGTGTACAAGCTCGATATCATCGAACAGTCACTTGACATGTTTGCGCGACGGCTCCGTCGCGAGGAAGAGAAGATCCGGCAGGCCGACCTACTCATCAAGGTCTCCAAGAAGCTCAACCTGAGACAGCGGCTGCTGCTTCAGCACGCGCTCCGAAGACCATCGACCCGCTATACGCGACTGAGCCACAAGACCTCCAACGGGATCTCACTCAATACGGCGGCGACCGATCTTGAAGGACTGGTGCGTCTGCGGCTCATGGCAAAGATCTCGGACGGAAATGAACTCGTCTATGTACCGTCGCCAAATCTCCGGGCACGTCTGGCGAAGCACGGCTTGTGATTTACTCCGGCACTACCCTCCCCCATGCTCCGCATCGCCGTGCGAATGCTCCTGGGCGACCCCACCAAGTGGATGGGTGTTGTCTTCGGCGTGCTGGTGTGCACGTTCCTGATCACGCACATGCTCAGCATGTTCCACGGCATGATGGAGCGCAGCTATGCGCTCGTCACGGACATACCGCAGGCGGACGTGTGGGTGATGGACGCCGCGGTGCAGTACGCCGACGAACCGATCGCGATGCCCGAGACGGCCTTGGAGCGTGTGCGCGGGATCGAGGGCGTCGCCTGGGCCGTGCCCCTGCACACGGCGACGCTCCGGGCGCGCCTGTCGAGCGGCGCGTTCCAGCCCGTGCTGCTCATCGGCGTTGATGACGCGACGCTGCTGGGGGCGCCTGAACACATCATCGGCAACAGCGCGTGGATTCTGCGCCGGCACGAGATGGCGATCGTGGACCGCACGAGCGCCGGAACCCTCTTGCGGATGCCTCTTTCGCCGCGCGAACAGAAGCCGGGGTTTTGGGAGCTTGATCTGTCGGGGCCGAGCCGTCCGCTCCGCGTCGGGGATGAGCTGCAGATCAACGACCATCGGGTGGTGGTGGGGGCGTTCGCGGATCTTGGAACACGATTTCTATCCAAGCCGGTGGTTTACACGACGTATTCGCGCGCGGTGGCGATCCATCCCAAGGAGAGGAACTTGCTGTCGTTCGTGCTCGTGAAGGCAGCGGCGGGCGAGGATCCCGCCGGGCTGGCGCGTCGGATTACCCGTCTGACCGGCCTGCGGGCGCGCACCGCGCGCGAGTTCTGCGACGATACCTACTGGTACTACGTCGAGACGACGGGCGTGGTGAAGCGCATCGCCATGATCGTGGGGATCGGCGTGGTAACGGGCGTGGCGGTCAGCGCGCTGCTGTTGTATCTCTTCACGAACGAGAACCTGCGTTACTACGCCGTGCTCAAGGCGCTCGGCGCCTCGAACTGGCTGGTCCTCCTGATGGTTTCAACCCAGGCGGCGCTGGCGGGCTCGACGGGCTACGGCCTGGGGATCGGCCTCTCCACCGCCATCGGCACCTTCGCCAAGTCCGACGCCATGCCCTACCGGATCATGACCTCGACGCTGATCTTCGCGGCCTGCGCCGTGCTGCTCGTGGGAGTCGTGTCGGCGACCCTCAGCGCCCGCAAGGTCGTGAAGCTCGAGCCCGCCATGGTGTTCAAGTAGACGGAAGTCACGAAGTCACGAAGTCACGAAGTCACGAAGTCACGAAGTCACGAAGTCACGAAGTCACGAAGTCACGAAGTCACGAAGTCA
>JABLTH010037816.1_pt1 | contig 135497 bp, 139 predicted proteins | sample 7875711 | NCBI WGS metagenome assembly JABLTH01 (sample SAMN14941262, study PRJNA633318) | bioreactor metagenome | isolation source: bioreactor | place: China | collected 2019-03-05
CTGGACGGCAGCTTCGTGAAGGTCGTGGCCTGGTACGACAACGAATGGGGCTACTCCAGCAAGGTGCTGGAGATGGTGCGCGTGGTCGCGTAAGCACACCCCCAGGCTCCGCGCACTGCGTGTCGCTCCTCCTCCCCCCTTGCAGGGGGTACCGCCACTGGCCGGGCAAAGCCCCCCCACGGCGGTCGCTGGACGATGCATGAAATGCCGCGGGGCTGTTATAGATACAACCATAGTCAAGAGGCAGCTTATGAAATTTGTACGTTTTTCCGATCTCTGTGCCCAAGGCAAGGCCAAGGGGCAACGCGTGTTCATCCGCGCCGACCTGAACGTGCCGCAGGACGATGCCGGCAACATCACCGAGGACACGCGCATCCGTGCCTCCATTCCCTGCATCCAGATGGCGCTGGATGCCGGCGCGGCGGTGATGGTCACCTCGCACCTGGGACGACCCACCGAAGGCGAATTCAAGCCCGAGGACTCGCTGGCCCCCGTGGCCCGGCGCATGGGTGAATTGCTCGGGCGCGACGTGCCCGTGCTGGCCAACTGGGTCGAGGGCGTGAGCGTGGCGCCTGGCCAGGTCGTGCTGCTGGAAAACTGCCGCGTGAACAAGGGCGAGAAGAAGTGCAACGACGAGCTGTCGCAAAAAATGGCGGCACTGTGCGACATCTTCGTGCACGACGCCTTTGGCACGGCACACCGCGCCGAGGCCAGCACCTACGGCATTGCCAAGTTTGCGAAGATCGCCAGCGCCGGCCCCCTGCTGGCCGCGGAGATGGACGCCATCACCAAGGCGCTGAAGGCACCCAAGCGCCCGCTCGTGGCGATCGTGGCCGGCTCCAAGGTGTCCACCAAGCTGACCATCCTCAAGAGCCTGGCCGGCAATGTGGACCAGCTCATCGTGGGCGGCGGCATTGCCAACACCTTCATGCTGGCCGCGGGTCTGAAGATCGGCAAGAGCCTGGCCGAGCCCGATCTGCTGGACGAGGCCAAGGCCGTGATCGAGGCCATGCGTGCGCGTGGCGCGGCCGTGCCCATCCCCACGGATGTGGTCACGGCCAAGGAGTTTTCCGCCACCGCGCCCGCCACCGTGAAGGCGGCGACGGACGTGGCCGACGACGACCTGATCCTGGACATCGGCCCGCAGACCGCGGCGGCGCTGGCCGCGCAGCTCAAGGCCGCCGGCACCATCGTCTGGAACGGCCCGGTGGGCGTGTTCGAATTCGCGGCTTTTGAGGGCGGCACCAAGACCATTGCCCACGCCATCGCCGAGTCCAGCGCGTTCAGCATTGCCGGAGGTGGCGACACACTGGCGGCCATCGCCAAGTACGGCATCGACAAGCAGGTGGGCTACATCTCCACCGGTGGCGGCGCCTTCCTGGAAGTGCTGGAAGGCAAGACCCTGCCGGCATTCGAGATCCTGGCCACGCGCGCCAACGGGTAAGCGGCGGTTGCGGCGCTTGCGGGCGTGACGGTGCTCAGCGCATCAGGCGCACGATGCCCAGGGCCTTGAGCACGTATTTTTCGTAGATGGGCTCGGAATTGCCGGTCTTCATCTTGCGCATGAAGTACTTCTCGAACGCGATCTTCGCCAGGTGTACCCACTTGCCCTTCTTGAACCAGTTGACGTTGCGCGGCGGGATCTGTGGCAGTGCCACGAACGCCGCCCCCGTGTCACCAAAGTCGGCCAGGCAGATGGCGTTCCACGTGCCCTTGGTCACCACCGGCTGGCCGGTCAGCTCGTCGGCGATGTTGTGCACGATGGCGCTGATCATGGTCTCGATCATGTAGCCTGTCTTGGGCGCGCCCGTGGGCACGACCGTGGTTTCCACCGGTGGAATGGCCACGCACACGCCGGCGGCGAAGATGTTGCGGTACGCCTTGCTGCGCTGGAACTCGTCGATGAGCACGAAGCCGCGCGGATTGCACAGGTTGGGCACGGCGGCCACGGCATCCACGCCCTTGAAGGCGGGCAGCATCATGGACATCTTGAACGGCACCTCGTGTTCCTTGTACACGTTGCCGTGATCATCCAGCTGCGTGACGAACATCTTGCCTTCTTCCACCTTCGTGGTCTTGGCATTGGTGATCCATTTCATGTCGTGGCTGCGCAGCTCGGACTCGAGCATGGACTTGGAGTCGCCCACGCCGCCCAGACCCAGATGCCCGATGTAGGGCTCGCTGGTGACGAAGGTGATGGGCACCTTGTGGCGCAGCTTGCGCCGGCGCAGATCGGTGTCCAGGATGAAGGCGAACTCGTAGGCCGGGCCAAAGCAACTGGCAAAGGGCATGGCGCCGATGACCACCGGCCCGGGGTTCTGCAGGAACGCCTGATAGTCCTTGAAGAACATCTCCGCGTGCCCCACAGTGCACACGGAATGGGTGTGCCCGCCACCGTGCGGGCCGGAACCCGGCACTTCGTCAAACGACAGCTTGGGGCCTGTCGTGATGACCAGATAGTCGTAGTCCAGCGTGGCGCCGCCGTCCAGCGTGAGCCGGCTGGCGGCTGCATCGATGGTGGTCACCGGCTTGGCAACGAAGTCGATGCCCTTGTTGGCCAGCAGCGGCGCGATGGGCAGGGTGATGCCCTCGCGATCGCGCCAGCCCACGGCTACCCAGGGATTGGAGGGGGTGAACTGGAAGTAGTCCACCGCGCTGACCACGGTGATGCGGTGCTCCTTGGGAAGCATCGCACGCATTTCGAAGGCGGCGGGCATGCCACCGATGCCCGCGCCCATGATGACGATATGTGCCATGGTGAGACCTCCTGTGCGGGGAAGAGCTAGAACTTGTGGCTGTACGCCAGCCCCAGAGAGGTCTGGCGCATGCTGATGGTCTCATTGCCAGCGGCACCGCCCATGAAGCCGTTGAACAGCGAGGCTCCGGTGACCGATTCGCGGGGCGCGACCATGAGCGCACCGGTGAGCTCGCCATTGGGGCTCAGGGTGTAGGTGAAGCCGGCCGTGTAGTGCCGCGTGATCACGCCGGGCGCCAGGATGTTGAAGGTCACGTCGGCGGGCGAAACGGGGTTGTCGCCCTTGTTGTAGCCGGCGCGCAGCGTCAGTTTGTCGTTCATGCGCCAGGCCACGCCCAGCTTGAACACGTTGATGTCCTTCCAGCCAAAGCCCGGGCCGTTGGCCGCGCCCAGGGGCGCCACCGGCATGCTGACATTGCCCACGGAGGCCACGCCACTGTAGTTGATGCGGCCATAGTCCAGCGCCACGGTCCAGTCGGGGTTGGGCGCGAACGCGATGCCCACGTTGTAGTTGGAGGGGATGTCGAAGTCGCCGGCGCCCGCGAAAAGGCCCTTGTACTTGTCGAACTTGCCCATGTTGACCTTGCTCGAGTACGACGCGCCGATGCTGAAGGCATCGCTCAGTCGACCCATGTAGCCGATGCGCACGCCCGCGCCGGTGGCACTGTCGCCGCCACGGTTGGTCACGCTGCCCGGAGCGCCGGTAAAGGGAGGAAAGCCCGGCGCATTGTCAAACGACTGGATGCCTCGCGCCTTGAACTGCTGGTAGCCCAGCAACAGGGAGGCCCCCACGGAATGCTGGGGCGCGACCTTGTAGGCCACCGTGGGAGCGAAGATGAGCTGCATCATGTCCACGCCCAGCGTGCCGCTGCCGCACAGCATGTTGGCGCTGCCGCCGCCGCAGTTGAAATTGCCCTGGGGGTAGGTGGTGTTCATGCCACCATTGCCATAGACCGTCAGGCCCAGGGACAGGTCGTTGCCCAGCATGCGGTTGTAGCCCATCTCGGGCACCAGGAAGTTTTCCTGGTCGCTGTCCACCTTGCCGTTGAGCGTGGGCATCATGGAGCCGCTGCGCTCGGCGTCGCGCACCGGGCTGAACCAGGCAACACCCACATCCAGACGCGAACCGGCAAACACCATGCTGGCCGGGTTGTTGGCGCCGCCGTAGGCGTCCTGGGCCAGGGCCGTGGCCGCGCCGCCCATGCCCAGGGACTTCATGCCGTAGCCGTGTGGAAAGTAGCCGTTGGTGGCAAAGGCCGGCGCTGCGAGCAGGGCCGCGACCAAGGGCGTGAGACGAATCAGTTTCGGGAAGGCTTGCATGGAAGTATCTCCAGGGTTGTGAAATCGAACAAATGGGGTGAAGGCAGGGAAATCGCGGGATCGGCTTACCAGAAGGCGTGCAGGCGGCCCTTGACCACCTTGGACTCGAAGCGCTTGAGCGGGCTGTTGCCCTTCTTGATGCAGTCGCCACGCTTCACATCGAAGGCCCAGCCGTGCTTGGGGCAGGTCAGGGTGTCGCCCTTGAGCGCGAGCTGCTGCATGTCGGTGTTCTGGTGGGGACAATGACTGTCGTACACCTGGTAACTCTTCTTGTTGCGGTACACGAAGATGCCGCGCCCATCGCATTCCGTGCGCAGCACCTCGCCGTCCTTGGCGTCGGCCGCGGCCATCACGTCATGCCACTGACCGGGCCGGTTCAGGGCATCCGGATGGAACTCGGGAATGTTCATCTCCAGGATGATGTCCACCGCCCAGACGATCTTGGTCAGCCCCAGTGCCGGGAAGGCCATCAGCAGGGCGTCCAGGATCTCGGTGGGCGTGCAGCCCTCGCGCAGGGCGCGTCCGAGGTACTGGCGAAAACCGCGATCGGTCTGCGCGTGCACCTTGGTGATGATGGAGATCAGGTTCTTGGTCTTGGGGTCCAGGTATTTGCCGGCATCCTTGATGAAGGCGAAATAGTGGCTCAGCGTCTCAGGCCGGGCCTTGAGCAGGTAGGTAAGGGCGTCACTCATGATTGTTCCAAATTGACTAAATGATATCCCCGTGCAGGACCAGCACCGGGTTGTCCGACAAGCCGATGACCTTCTGCGCCACGCCGCCGACCCATGCCCGGCCGATGTGCCGGTCGTCGCGGCTGCCGATGACGATCAGATCGGCCTGACACTCGCCCGCCGCCGCGAGGATTTCCGAGAACGGCTTGCCCTTGCGCAGTTGGGCGCGCAGGGTCACCCCACGGTCGCGGGCGCGATGTTCCGCATGTGCCACGAAGGCCTCGGCCTCGGCCACGGTCGCTTCATGGGTCCAGACGCACACGAGCTCCAGCGGGAGTCCGCATTCGGCCGCCACGGCGGCGGCCGTGTCCATCACCCGCAGGCCCTGAGGGCCGGGCTCGGCGGCCACCAGCACGCGCCGACTCCACATGCGTGCTTCCTTGGGCACGATCATCACGCTGCAAGGCGCATGCGCCACCACCTTGCTCACCATCTCGCCCACCAGCAGGTTGGCCAGGAAGCCGCGCTTGCCGCGCCGACGGATGACGATGAGATCGCTGCCGCGGGCGCTCGCCTCCTGCACGATCTCCTGGTACAGCTCCTCGCCGCGGCGCACGCACAGGTCGATGGCAACGCCAGCATTCTCGGCCTGGGCCCGAAGCTCGGCGATCCGGGCCGCAGCCTCCTGCTCGGCGCGGGCGGCGACTTGCGGCGCCAGGGCTTCGTATTCGGGGTTGCTGGCCAGTGGCAGCACCGCTGCCAGTGGTGCGCCGCAGCGCCGCGCCATGGTCAGTGCCAGCGCTTCGGCGCCCGCGTCAAACGGCGTGTGTTCGGTGGCCAACAGCAGATGGGAAAACAGTTTGGCCACGTTCAGTGCCCTCCGGTCAGAAGACCCGATGCTGCCATAACCAGCACCGAGCCCACCCGCGCGCAAATGATGGCGTAGACGTGGTTGCGGTGCCGCAGGTACAGCGGTATCAGGGCCAGCAGCGGGGGCAGGGAGCAGCCCGCCAGCACGGCGATGCCGATCAGGTTGGCCAGGTCACCCTTGGTGGCCAGTGCCAGCCAGCCCCAACCGGTGGGCGTGCCCGTGCGCTGCAGGTAGTCCTTGACGGGCAGGTTCCAGACCGAGGGCAGTTGGTCCAGTGGCACCAGCGGTTCCAGTACACCGAGCAGGTAGGCGGCAAACGTGAGCAGCAGGGTCCACTCGCCGACGCGCGTGCCCCAGTCCAGCAGCCGCGCGTAACGCTCCGCCTCCTTGCGGGGTTGCTGTGTGGGGTCCAGGGGCGAGGTGTCCATGGGGATGCATCCTTCAGACCCACAGGCCCAGACCCTTGAGCAGGGCTCGGATGCCGGCAAACAGCAGCAGGGCGATCACCATCCTGCGGATGATGGACCCCTTGAGCACGTTCAGCAGCCGCGCACCGATGCGCGCGCCCAGCATCATGCCCACCACCGAGGGCACGGCGATCATGGGCATGACCGCGCCGCGGTTCAGGTACACCCAGGCGGCGCTGGAATCCACGAGCGACAGCACCAGCCCCGACGTGCCGGCCGATACCTTGAGCGGCGCGCCCATGAGCAGATTGAGCGCCGGCACGTTGGCCCAGCCCGCGCCGATGCCGAACATGCCGGCCATGACGCCGATGGCCACGAACAGCGCGAGTCCCGTTGGCGTGCGATGCACCTGCCAGTTGATGGCGCGACCCGAGGCGCCATCGACGAACACGCCGTGAATGCCCAGCGCCGAGGACAGGCGGTCGGCTTGCGCGACCTGCGGAAACTCTGATTTGCGGGACACCAGCATCAGGGCCACGATGCCCAGCACGATCATGCCCAGCGCCGTCTGGATGGCCGACGCCGGCAAGGCCAGCCCCAGCATGGCGCCGGCAATGGAGCTGATGGACGCCAGCGAGTCCAGTGGCAGGGCCAGGCGCAGACTCGTCAGGCCCCCGCGCAGCAGCACAGGGGCCGCCGCGAGTGCGCTGGCCAGCGCCACCAGCAGGCCGGCGCCGCGCACGAAGTCCAGATGGAAGGGAAAGAAGCCGCCGATGATGGGCACGAACAGCGTGCCCCCGCCAATGCCCGCCGGCACGGCCACGATGCCGATGAAGAAGCAGGTGACGAACAGCGCCAGCGGCCAGAACCACCAGGCCATGGCGCCGCCACCCGCGTGGGCCGTGGCGGCCAGCGCGGGCGCCGTGAGACACGCCAGGCCGAGGCCCGTCAGCCAGGTCCACGCGCGCACCCGAAGGGGCGAGCAGCGTTTCGTGCGCAGGGCTACGGCGGTTGGGATGGGCATGGCGCAGGGGGCGGTGGCGGCTCGCTCGCTGGGGAGTTACAGGGCCTTGCGGATGGTGATGGCGCCGCGGATCTGGCCCAGGCTGTAGCCCGTGCCCTTGTCCGCGGGGTAACGCGTCTGCAACTGGGCCGCGACGTCCGGCAAGAGCTTGTCGGCCGGGCCATGGCAGGCCAGGCACACCTGCTGCACGGGCAGGGCCTTCATGTAGCGGGCTTCCTTCTTGTCGGCGCTGCCGACGGACTCCCACTTCTCCAGGGTGGCTGGGCTCTCGCCAGCCGCAGCGCGCCGGTCGAACTCTTCCAGCGTGGCGCGTTCCCACTCATCCGGAACGGCCTTGGGATTGCGGTGGCGCAGGCTGACGCGGCGGATGGCCCAGCCCGTCTGCTCCGAGGCCGCCTTGGCCATCTTTGGGGCCTGCTCGCTGCACACGCCAATGGCCGACGCCGGGCCGCCCTTGGCGATTTCGCCGTTGAGCACCTGCAGCAGTTTGGGCGGCACGGCGCCCGCGACCTTGCGCGCTTCTTCCAGCCAGGGGGCATCCTGGGCCATGGCGGTGCAGCAGGCCAGGGTGATCAGGGAAAGGAGGGTTTTCTTCATGGCAAAGCTTCCTCGTCAGGAAATGGTTTGGTAATACAGGTTTTGCGGATGATTGGCCTGCGCAAAAAAGAACCAGCGTTCGGCCAGCAGGCCCAGGTACTGCACGACGAAGGCCAGCGCGATCGTGGCGGTGGACGAGGCCGTCACGCCGACGGCCAGGCACAGCAGCGGCAGCGGGAACACGCCCAGCAGGAAGCCCCACTTGACGAAGCGAAGCAGCGTGACGCTGCGACCGTGAAAGAACTCCCGCGTGTTGAAGGAGCCACCCATGAAGCCCTGCGCCTTTTGCACGATGCGCGGGTGCCGGATGCCGATGGCGCTTTGCAGGGTCGACTTGGGCTTGAGCCGGGCGTTGCGCACCAGGGAGGCGCCGCGTGTGACCAGCGCCAGGGTTGTGAGCAGCACGGCCAGCCGCGCATAGGGCAGCACCAGGGTCTCGGCATCCAGCGCGGCCAGCAGCGTGGCCAGCGTGGCGCCGGAGGCGCAGCCCAGCAGCAGGTAGTTCACCAGTGTCAGCGGGCTGGCCCACTCCTGCAGGAAGCGAATGCTCACATAGATCATGCCGGTGCACACGTACAGGGCCAGACACAGCAGCGCCGCGGTGGCCCCCACGATCAGCGTGACGGGCGACCCCATGAAGTGCAGCACGGTGTACAGGAAGGTGCTCGCCATGAAGAGTGGCAGCGCAATGCCCTCGCGCGCCAGCCAGGACGTGCGCCACATGGCCATGCCGCGCCAGGCGCGTTGCGGCTGCCCCAGGTGGAAGAACGAGGCCACCAGGCCCGCGCCGGTGAACGCCAGCGCCACGCCGCTGCCCACGGCCAGAAAGGCGTGCGTGGCCGCGTTCAGGGGCAAGGGCAGCGCCAGCTCCGTGCCGAACAGGACCAGGAACAGGCCCTGCCCCGCGCCGATGAGCGTCGTGAGAAAGATGGCGGAAAAAGGAGGATGCATGCCGCTTGTCCGAAAACCAGGTGTCTAGGTGGCAAAGTCCTCGCGGCCGGGGGTGCGGTGCCCGGTCTCGGGTTGCTTGCCGTCGATCTTCAAGGGGTTGTCCACGCGTTGCAGGTCCTCCGGGTGCACGCGCATTTCCGTCTTGCGCCGGGGCAGGTAGTGGTTGGACGGTTGCGTGCCCCATTCGGGCATGAGCGGGTAGCCGCCGCGTTCCGCGATGGCTCTGGACACCACCGACTCGGGGTCGTGCACGTCGCCGAACAGCCGGGCGTTGGCCGGGCAGGCCAGCACGCACGAGGGCTTGCGCTCGGCTTCGGGCAGCGTGGTGCTGGTGACGCGGTCCACGCACAGCGTGCACTTGGTCATGACCTTGCGCTGCTCGTCGTACTCGCGCGCGCCATAGGGGCAGGCCCAGGTGCAGTACTTGCAGCCGATGCACTTGTCGTAGTCCACCAGCACGATGCCATCCTCGGCGCGCTTGTAGCTGGCGCCCGTGGGGCATACCGGCACACAGGGCGGGTCCTCGCAGTGCAGGCAGGACTTGGGGAAATGCACGGTCTGCGTGTTCGGGAACGTGCCCACCTCGAAGGTCTGCACGCGGTTGAAGAAGGTGCCGTTCGGGTCGGCGCCGTAGGGGTTGAGGTCGGTCAGCGCACCCGCGGAGCCGGAGGTGTTCCACTGCTTGCAGCTGGTCACGCAGGCGTGGCAGCCCACGCATACGTTCAGGTCGATCACCAGGGCCAACTGGGTCATTTGCGCGCTCCCCGCCCCGCAAACCAGGCCTGCCAACGTGGCACCGTGGCCTGCACGCCCGGCGCAGCGGGCACGGGCGCGAACTGCGGCCAGCTCTGCGCCGGCTCGGCGTCAGTCGCCGGGTAGATGCGTACCCGCACGTCGTACCACGCGGCCTGGCCGGTGATGGGGTCCGAGTTGGACAGGCTGGTGCCGCCGCCCGCGGGCAACTCCTCGGAAATCAGGTGGTTGAGCAGGAAGCCGCGCTGCGATTCGTTGGCGTCGGGCGCGAGGTTCCATGCGCCGGACGACTTGCCGATGGCGTTCCAGGTCCAGACCGTGCCGGGCTCCACGGCCTCGGAGTAGCGGCACATGCAGCGCACCTTGCCCCAGGGCGACTCCACCCACATCCAGCCGCCGTCGGCGATGCCCTGGGCGCGCGCGGTCTGGGCGTTGACGAACAGGTAGTTGTGCGTGTGGATCTGGCGCAGCCACGCGTTTTGCGAATCCCAGGAGTGGTACATGGCCATGGGGCGCTGCGTCACGGCGTTCAGCGGGAATCGGGCCTTGTCCGTGACCTGCTCCTCCAGGGGCACGTAGTAGAAGGGCAGGGGGTCGAAGTAGGTCTCCACCCGGCGGCGCAGGTGATCCGGCGGCTGTTTGCCGGGGCGCTTGCCCTGCGCCGCGCGGCGGAATCCCTGCAGGAACTCGGAATAGATGTGGATCACGATGGGATCCTTGTCGCGCCGCAGCCCAAAGGCCTGCGCCCACTCCATGTAGCCCCGGTTCCAGTTGCGCATGTACTGGTGCTCGGGCGGCATCTCGAAGTGGAACACGCAGTTGTTCTTCGCGTACATCTCCCATTGCCTGGGGTTGGGCTCACCGCGCAGGGGCTTCTCGCCGCCCTTGCCGCGCCAGCCCGCCAGGAAGCCGATGCCCGAGCCCGGTGCGGTCTCGTAGTTGACGATGAAGTCCGGGTAGTTCCTGAACTTGCGCGAACCGTCGGCTTGCGTGAACGCGGGCAGCTTGAGGCGCCCGGCCAGCTCCACCAGCACTTCCTGGAACGGCTTGCACTCCCCCTTGGGTGGCAGCACCGGGATGCGCACCGAATCCACCGGGCCATCGAACTCGGAGATGGGGCGGTCCAGTATCGACATGCAGTCGTGCCGCTCCAGGTAGGTGGTGTCGGGCAGGATCAGGTCGGCAAAGGCCGTCATCTCCGACTGGAAGGCGTCGCACACCACCAGGAAGGGAATCCTGTACTCGCCATCAGCGCGCTTGTCGTTCAACATTTTGCGGACCTCGGACGTATTCATGGTCGAGTTCCACGCCATGTTCGCCATGAAGATCAGCAGGGTGTCGATGGGGTACGGGTCACCGCGCCACGCGTTGGTGATGACGTTGTGCATCAGCCCGTGCGCCGACAGCGGGTGTTCCCAGGAGAAGCCTTTGTCGATGCGCACCGGCTGGCCGTGTTCGTCCACGAACAGGTCGTCCGGGCTTTCGGGCCAGCCCAGGGGCGCGCCGTCCAGTGGTGTGTTCGGCTTGACGGCCTGCGGCCCCTTGGGCGGGCGGGCGTTGGGCGGCACGGCGCGCGGGTAGGGGGCCTTGTGCCGAAAGCCGCCGGGTCGGTCGATGGTGCCCAGCAGGCTCATCAGGATGGCCAGGGAGCGGATCGTCTGGAAGCCGTTGGAGTGCGCCGCCAGACCGCGCATGGCGTGGAACGCCACGGGGTTGCCCTTGACCGAATCGTGGCGCTGGCCCCAGCAGTCGGTCCAGGCGATGGGCAGCTCGATCTTCTGGTCGCGCGCGGTGATGCCCATCTCGTGCGCCAGGCGCCGGATGGTGGTCGCGGGAATGCCGGTGATGCCCTCGGCCCACTCGGGCGTGTAGGGTTTGACGCGCTCCTCCAGCAACTGGAAGGCGGGCGTCGCCTTTGTGCCGTCGGGCAGTTGGAAGTGCCCCAGCAGCGCCGGGTCGGCGCCCTCGGCGTGGTCGGCCACGGGGGCATCCGCGAGGCGGTCCCACCACATGAAGTTGGCCGGACGCAAGGGGTTGCCCACGTCGCCATCCGGCTTGCGCAGGAACATGCCGAAGTCATCGCTGGCCTTGTCCTGGTTCACCAGTTGCCCCGCGTTGGTGTAGCGCGCGAGAAACTCACGGTCGTACAGGCCGAGCTGGATGAGTTCGTGGATCAGCGCCAGCAGCAGCGCGCCGTCCGTGCCCGGCTTGATGGGCACCCACTCGTCGGCGATGGCCGAATAGCCGGTGCGCACGGGGTTGATGGAAACGAAGCGCCCGCCACTGCGCTTGAACTTGGACAGCGCCTTCTTGAGCGGGTTGGAGTGGTGGTCTTCCGCCGTGCCGATCATCACGAAGAGCCGGGCGCGGTCCAGGTCCGGGCCGCCGAATTCCCAGAACGATCCGCCGATGGTGTAGATCATGCCGGCGGCCATGTTGACCGAGCAAAAGCCCCCGTGCGCGGCGTAGTTGGGGGTGCCGAACTGGCGCGCGAACAGCCCGGTGAGAGCCTGCATCTGGTCGCGTCCGGTGAACAGTGCGAACTGCCTGGGGTCGGTGGCGCGCAGATGAGCCAGGCGCTTTTCCAGCGTGTCGAACGCCTCGTCCCAGGAGATGGGTTCGAACTCCCCGGCGCCCCGCTCGCTGCCGGCCTTGCGCTTGAGCGGCTGCGTCAGGCGCGCCGGCGAATACTGCTTCATGATGCCCGACGAACCCTTGGCGCAGATCACGCCCTGGTTCAGCGGGTGGTCGGGGTTGCCTTCGATGTAGCGTACCTCGCCGTTGCGCAGGTGCACGCGGATGCCGCAGCGGCAGGCGCACATGTAGCACGTGGTGGTGCGCGTCTCGGTGGTGGCGTCGGCCAGCACGGCGGCAGTGGGGTCGTGTAGCGGTGCGGCGGACATGCGGTAGGGCGTGGTTCTTTGACCCTATTAAAGGCAAGGGTACCCAGACCCGTCTATAGCCGCCACGGGTGATCCGGCGTAGCCCAAATGGGTAGCGTCGGCGCCGTCCGATCGGCTGCGGGTTTGTCCGATATATCAGCAATTGGTAATGTATTACCATGGTTCACAGGCATCTCCCACCATGGCATCCACCCCCACTCCTTCCCCGGCTGACGCGTCCTGCACGGGCTCGCTGCCCGAAAGCGCGGGCGGCGCCCAGCCACTGGCCAGCCAGGACCTGGAGCACTTGCTGGAGCAGTTCCTGGCCTCTGTTCTGGCACTGGCCGGGGCCCAGGCCGGGGCAGTGCGGGTGCTGACCGACGATGGGCGGCACATGCGCCTGCTGGCGCAGCAGGGGCTGCCGCCCCAGGTGCTGGCGTCGGAGCGGCTGGTGCCGCGGGACTGCGGCATGTGTGGTGTGGCGGCGGGCCGGGATGTGCTGGCCTGGGTGGACGACGTGCGCTCCTGCGAGCGGCACAACAACGCCCAGGGCTATTTCGGATTGCAGTGCCAGCGCGTGCTGGCAATTTCGCTGCGCCACGGCACCGAAGTGCTCGGTATCTACACCCTGTTCTTCGAGCGCACGACGCAGCTCACGCCCGAGACCGAGAACATGCTGCGCCTGATCGGGCAGTTGCTGGGCCTGACGCTGCACAACGCACGCATCGAGCGCGAGCGACTGCGCCTGACTGTCATGAAGGAGCGCCAGGAACTGGTGAATGAGGTGCACGACGCCATCGCCCAGACCCTGGCCTACGTGAAGATGCGCCTGCCGCTGCTCAGCGACGCCATGCTGGCACACGACGACGAGCGTTCTCTCAAGTACCTGGGCGATGTTCGGATTGCGGTGGGGGAGGTGCACGACAACCTGCGCGAGGTGATGACCTTCTTTCGCACCCGCATGGACCCGCTGGGCCTGTTGCACGCGCTCCACGGCATCGTGGACGGATTTTTCGATCGCACCGGAATTGCCCTTGAAATCCGCAACTCGATGCAGAATCTGCACCTGACCGACGAACAGGAGGTGCAGGTGTTTCATATCGTCCAGGAGTCGCTGGCCAACATCGCCAAGCATTCGATGGCGACGCACGCCGTGCTGAGCATTCAGCGCACCGGCGCGGGTCTGGAATTCCTGATCGAGGACGATGGCCGGGGTATGACCATCACCGCGTCCACCCCGCACGCCGGGAACGTTTCTTCCCACCTGGGGCTGGACATCATGCAGGGGCGGGCGCGTCGGCTGGGCGGATGGATCGACGTGAGCCCCAGCGCCGCCGGCGGTACGCAGGTGCGCCTGGTGTTGCCCACGGCCTCTTCCGGCGCGGCAGAGGCTCACGCATGACGACCGCCACGCGCGTCGTCCTGGTGGACGACCATTCCCTGTGCCGCAGTGGCCTGACCGAGTTGCTGGAGCAGCGGGGCGGCGTGAAGGTCGTGGGCGCCACGGGCGACCCCAGCCAAGTGGTGGCACTGCTGCGCGAGGCGCAGCCGGACCTGATGGTGCTGGATCTGCGTCTGGGCAGCGTCGACGGCCTGGGCGTGCTGCGTCAGGTGCGGGCTCAGGGTTGCGACACCCCTGTGGTGATCCTGACCATGAGCGACAGCGAGGACGACTTCTCCGCCGCGCTGCGCGCTGGCGTGCGCGGCTACCTGCTCAAGGACATGGAGCCCGAGGAGGTGATCGACTCCATCGCCCGCGCCGCACGCGGCGAGATGGTGGTGGCACCGGGCATGACGCTCAAGCTGGCGCAGATCCTGCAAACCGGCCCCAAGGGTTCCGTCAAGGGCGATCTGGTGGCTTCGCTCACGGAGCGCGAGCGCGAGGTGCTGGACCACGTGGCACGCGGCCAAAGCAACAAGGTCATCGCTCAGGCGCTGGACATCAGTCACAACACCGTCAAGCTGCACGTGCGCCACATCATGGACAAGCTGCACCTGCGCTCACGGGTGGAGGCGGCGGTGTTTGCCTTCGAATACCGCAACTCGCCCGACGGCCTCAAGGCCGCCAGCGCGGCGGCTCAAAAGGCCAAGGGCTGAAGGCGGGCGGCGCTCAATGCCCCGTGGGTTGCGGCAGTCGCGGGTATTCCGGGTCCAGCGGCACCAGCAGCCACAGCAGCACGTACAGCACGAAACCGATGCCGCCGGCCAGCAGGGTCAGCGTGAACAGCAGCCGCCAGATCCAACTGTCCAGTCCCGTGAATTGGGCCAGGCCGCCGCACACGCCACCGATCCAGCGGTCGGACGGGGACCGGCGCAGTCCGTTGACGGCGTTGATGCGCGAGATGGGCGCCACAGGCGGTTTCAGCAACCGGGCTTTGGCCTGGGAGAACTCGGTATCGGTGAGGCTGCCGCGCTGGTGCATTTGTTCCAGACTGGCAAGTTCTTCAGCGAGTGTCATAGGGTGCTCCGTAGCGTCAATCCCCACCGTTGCGGCACCTGCGGCGCCTTACCATCAAGGCGGCGGTGGGTGGGCCGTCCCGATGGCGTGAATGTAGGCGCTCGCCGAGGTGCGTGCGAGCAGTTTGCGACCAAATGCGTGAACGTGGGGTTGAGCGGCGCTGCAGCGCGATCAAGCTCACGACGTCGCGGCATGCTCCCAGCAGCGTCAGGCCTTTGGGTTGCGATCCGCCGACAGGCCGGCGTTATGACGCTCCCACGTCTCCATATCGCCATCTCGGACCTCAAACAGGGGGTGAGCCTCGGGCACTTCCGTAGTCCGCCACTGTCGGTGGAGTGCCGGGCTGCGCTCCTTCAGCTTGGTCAGCAGATGCGCCCACTCGTACGCCATCTGGCCGGACGTGACGGAGAGCGTCACTGCCGTGCGGGTGGGCTTGATTTTGCTTTTATCGAAGGCGTAGCCACGCGCCTGGGCTTGCGCGTGAATGGCCTTCAGGTACAGCGAGATGGCCGCGAGCGGGGCCGAATGACTCTTGAACCGTTCCAGTTGCGGATGGTTGCGATAGCCGCGCGTTTCTCCGCGCAGGACAGCCTGTGCCAGAAGCGTTTCCCGCCACAGCGCGACCAGGCCTTGTGGGTCGAGGTACTTCGGGTGCAATGACCAAAGACGCATGTTCGATGGCGTTCAACAGGGGGGCACCAGCCTATCTGGGCTTGCGCGCAGATCCGTTCACCCGCCTGTGCCGGCTTCTCGGTGTGGTTGCACACGACGGGGTGGGGTGTCGCCAGGCTCATGGGGGTGAAACCATGCCAGCGTGTCGTGCAAGGTCACGACTTCGCCGATGATCGTCAGGCAGGGGGACACCAGGCCGGCCTCGGCCACGCGCTGGGCCATGTTGTCCAGGGTGCCGGTGACGACCTTCTGGCTGGCGATGCTGCCATCCTGCACCACGGCAATGGGCAGCTTGGGCGAGGCGCCATGGGCGATCATCTGGCGGCAGATGTCGGGCAGGCCGTTGAGGCCCATGTAGATCACGACGGTCTGCTGCGTGTGCACCAGCGCGGGCCAGTCCAGGTCGGCGGTGCCGTCCTTGAGGTGGCCGGTGACGAACATGCAGCGCTGCGCAAAGTCGCGGTGCGTGAGCGGGATGCCCGCGTAGCTGGACACGCCGGACGCGGCCGTGATGCCGGGCACGACCTCGAACGGGATGCCGTGCGCCGCAAGGGCTTGCAGTTCCTCACCGCCGCGCCCGAAGATGAAAGGGTCGCCACCCTTGAGGCGCACCACCTGCTTGCCTTCGAGCGCGAGCTTGACGAGCAGGGCGTTGATCTGCTCCTGGCGCAGGGTGTGCTCGTTGCGCCGCTTGCCCGCGTAGATGCGCTCGGCGTCGGGCGACACGAAATCCAACACCGCGCTGGAAACCAGATGGTCGTAGACGAGAACCTGGGTCTGCTGCAACAGACGCACGGCGCGCAGTGTCAGCAGCTCGGGGTCTCCCGGGCCTGCGCCCACCAGGTAGACGCGTCCCGTGGTCGCGGCCGAAGAGGATGCGGGGTTCTTCTTCACATCGCGTCCGTTCAGTGTGTGCGTCCCAGGCTGGCGCAACCGCCGCCGCCACAGCCGCCGCTGCCACACCCACTCCCGGTGCCGCAAGCGCCCGCGGTTTGCGGCGCCGGTTCCAGGTGCTGCGCGTCGGCAAAGATGAAGTTGAATTCGCCGGGACGCAGCTCCACGAAGTCGAGCACGGTGCGCTCCAGCAGGGCCTGATGTTCGTCGCGGATCACCACGGCCACGCCCGCCAGGTCCAGGCGCATGTCGTCATCGCGAGGTTCGTCAAAGCCCATGCCGTACTCGACCTCGCCATCGGCATCCCTGCGGGCGGCCACGCGCAAGGCCAGGTGCTGCGCGCCACTGTCCTGGGCGGCTTGCTGAATCTGCTGCGCTGCGGCGCTGGTCAATGAGAACATGCGGATCTCCTGTTCATGGTCAGTGTTCGCCCTTGGTCTTCCACAGACCTGCAAGCCGGTTGCCCTGCTTTTGCGGTCCCCCCATGGGAAACAGCGCGTGCAGGTGGTGGTTGTTGCCGCGCTCGGGTCCCCAGATTTTGGCAAAGTGCCAGATCATGGCACGCACCTGGGCTTGCACGCGGTGTTCATCAAAGTACTCGCGCAGGAACTGGATCACCTGCCAGTGTTCGTCCGTCAGCGTCAGGCCTTCGGCGGCGGCGCGGGCGCGGGCGAAGTCCTCGGACCAGTCGGCGAGGTTTCTCAGGTAGCCTTCCGGGTCGATGGCGACGGCCTTCCCCGCGACGAGCATGGTGTCGGACGTGGCCCCGGCCGCCGCGTGGGCGGCCAGGCGGCCGCGCACGAAGCGCACGAAGGGCGTGACCCAGTCCGCCCCCGCGCCACTGCGCAGATGGGCGTAGGAGGCCAGCACATTGCGATGCACGAGGCCGTCGTGCGCGCCGTCCACACCGTGGCCGCGACGCACGCGGTAGGCGAAGCGCAGCGCGGGGTCGACGTTTTCGAGGCTGGAGTAGTGGAATTCATGCCCGCGCAGCGTGTTCCCCTCGCCAGTGGCCACCGGGGTCCAGGGGGCGTCCCCCGCGGCCTGCAGGGCGACGTAGCCGCGCCCCACGGGGCGCTCGTGCATCACCACGTCGGCGCCCAGCGCGCCCACCATGTCGTAGGTCTTGTCTTTCCAGCGCAGGCTGCGCGCCAGGTACATCAGGCCGCCGCATTCGGCGTACACCGGCAGTCCACCCTCGATGGCCGCGCGGATGCCCTCGCGCAGGGGCCGGTTGGCCTGCAGCTCGGGCATGAACATCTCCGGAAAACCGCCACCGATGAAGAGACCGTCCACCTCGGGCAGGCGTGCGTCCTGCAAGGTGTCGAACGGCACGATCTCGGCCCCCGCGGCCTGCAGGGCACGCAGGTCGTCCGGGTAGTAGAAGCCGAAGGCCTTGTCCCGCGCCACGCCGATGCGCACGCTGTCCTTGCGTTCACCCCAAGTTTGCGCAGCGGCGGCTGCACGTGCGACTTTGGCAGGCTCCGAGCCAACGCTGGGAGTAGGCACGGTCGGCAGGGGGGCGGCGCTGGCGGCCACGCCCAGCAGCCGGTCCAGGTCCACCTGCGCGGCGATACGCGCGCCCATGGCGTGCACGCGCCCTGCGGCATTGTCCAGCTCGTGGTTGGGCATGAGGCCCAGGTGTCGCTCCACCACGGCCAGCGCCGGGTCGTGGGCGATGGCGCCGAGCACGGGCACGTCGGTGTAATGCTCGATCACGGCGCGCAGCTTGGACTCATGCCGTGCGCCGCCCAACTGGTTCAGGATCACGCCGGCGATGCGGATGCCCTTGTCAAAAGCCTGATAGCCCAGGATCAGCGGCGCGATGCCGCGCGTCATGCCACGCGCGTCCAGCACCAGCACCACCGGCAGGTCCAGCAGGTGCGCCAGCGCCGCGTTGCTGTTGCTGCCGTCCAGCGCCAGCCCGTCGTACAGGCCCTTGTTGCCTTCCACGATGCAAATGTCCGCCCCCGCGCCGTGCCGCGCAAAGCAGGCGCGGATGTCGTCGGCGGGACTCAGGAACGGATCGAGGTTGAAGCAGTCGCGGCCGCTGGCCTGGGCCAGCCACATCGGGTCGATGTAGTCCGGCCCCTTCTTGAACGGCTGCACGACGTGACCCCGCGCCGCGAGCGCAGCACACAGGCCCACCGTGACCGTGGTCTTGCCCGAGGACTTGTGGGCGGCGGAGATCAGCAGGCGGGGCATGGGGGTCTCCTGCTGGCTCCTTCAAGGAATCTATCTTTTCCCCCACTCACACCCCCCCGCCCCTCTCCCGCCCCGCCGGGCGGAAGAGGGGAGCCTGATCTGGCTGCGTATTCAAAGGTGGGGCGTGCATGTCGTGATGTTTGGACCGCTGAAGCTGCTGCGTTTGTTGGCACTTCGGCGGTGCGCACTTTTTTGCCCTTCCCCTGCAGCGCGCGGTGGCGCGTGTACGTGTCCCCTAGGGCGCGCGGCCGAATCAGGCTCCCCTTTTCGCCCCGGTGGGGGGCTAAAAGGGGCGGGGGGGATAAGGGGGGAAACACAAATCCTCCGGGGGTGTGTGAGTGGGGGAAAACCCCCACTAGACCTCCTTGTCCATCGCCGCGTCGTCCAGGCGATGGGGCAGAAAGCGCAGCAGCTTCAGGGCCAGCAGCATGATCAGGCCCACGACCGCCAATCCGCCCAGGCCCAGCAATGCTTCGGGCAGGCTGGGGCTGTAGGTGTTGACCACGCCATCCGCAAAGCTGCTGCTCACCGTGTGTCCGGGGAAGATCACGAGCGGGAAGGCCTGGCCGCCGATGATGGTGACGTACATCTGGGCAAATCCGCCTGCGATTACCAGCAGCGCGGCGATGGCAATGCGCCCGCGGCGGGCGCCAATGCCGCTGTGGCGCAGCAGCAGCATGGGCAGCACGCCACCCAGCAGCACCTGCCCCAGCCAGAACAGCACGGTGTAGACGCCGCCGTCGAGCAGCAGGAAGCGCTCGAAGCCCTGGTGCTTGGTGAAGTACAGGTTCGTCAGGTGGTACACGAGCACGAAGTACAAACCCGCGGCGATGAAGATGAGCTGCAGCCGTGCCAGACGCGCCATGAGGGCGTCGCCCAGCGGCCCCTGGCTGCCGCGGTAGGCCAGCATGAGCACCAGGATGAACACGGCCAGGCCGTAGCTGAGCGACAGGGCGATGAACAGCGGCGCCAGCAGGGCCGAGTCGTAGGCCTGACGCGCCACCAGGAAGCCGAAGATGGAGCCCGTGCCCGTGGTCAGTGCCACGCGCCACACAAAGGCGGCCAGACCTGCCATGGGCGTGTAGCGGTCCATGCCGCGCTCCATCTGCGTCCACAGATAGGCCAGCACCAGACCCATGAAGCCGGAGTAGAGGAAGATGTTCCAGGCAAAGATGGACTTGAAGTTGAAGTGCGTCATGGCCACGATCAGCCGGTCCGGGCGGCCCAGGTCGAGCAGCAGCACGACCAGTCCCCCCAGCAGCAGCGCCAGGGCGAGCAGGCCGGACAGGGGCGCCAGTGGTTTGAACTCCTTCTTGCCGAAGACCGAGGCCATGGAGGCCACGTTCAGCGCGCCCGAGGCGGCCACCACCAGGAACACGGCAAACACGTGCGGCAGGCCCCAGACGATCTGGTTGTTCATGCCGGTGACGATGTGGCCGAAGTGTTCCATGTATGCCACCGCGCCCAGGGCCACGGCGACCACCAGGCCCAGGGCGCCCAGCAGCCCGTAGTAGCCGCGGGCGCGGCCTTCGAGTTGGCGCAGTGAGATGTTCATAGGTAGCGTACGCCAGGGTTGAGGGCCAGATCCTCGCGCAGCGCATGGGAGGCGTAGCGCGCCACGCGCTGGGCGATCTCGCTGTTCGGGTCATTCAGGTCGCCAAACACGATGGCCTTGTGGCCGGCGGCGGCACAGGCGCTGACGCAGGCTGGCGACTCACCCCGGTCCACGCGGTGCACGCACATCGTGCAGGCCTCCACCGTGCCCTTGCCTCGCGGCACGTCGGCCTTCTGCTGGGTGATGGGCTCGTGCACGAAGGAGCGCGCCTTGTAGGGGCAGGCCATCATGCAGTAGCGGCAGCCGATGCAGATGTGCTTGTCCACCAGCACGATGCCGTCGGCGCGTTTGAACGATGCGCCCGTGGGGCACACGTCCACGCAGGGCGGTTCGGCGCAGTGCTGGCACATCACGGGCAGTGACTGGGTCTTGCCGGTGCGCACTTCCTTGATCTCGATCTTGCGGATCCACTGCGAATCGGTGGCGCGCGTGCCGCCGGACAGGCCGTTTTCGGTGGCACAGGCGCTCACGCAATCGTTGCAGCCGGCGGCGCAGCGTGTGGTGTCTATGAGCATGCCCCAGCGCACCTTGGCGCTGGCGCCGGTGCTGGGTGTACCCGCCTGGGCGATTTCGAACAGGCGCACGCCCGGGGCCAGCAGCACGCCTGCCGCGCTGGCCGCGGCCACGCCCAGAAAACCGCGACGGCTGGGGCGGGCGGCACGGGCGTCGGTGGAATCCGTTGAGGGCGGACGGTTAGGGGCTGTCATGGCTTGACCTGCGGCTGGCTGGCGTGGCATTCAAAGCAGTCGATCTGCACGGCGGCGTAGGCGTGGCAGCTCTGGCAGAAGTTGCTGCTGGCAGCGCTCACGCTGTGCGTGGTCTGGCTGGCGTGGCAGGCGATGCATGCCTTCAGGCTGAAGCGGCCGGTGCGCACGCCGCCACGCAAGGTGTCGTCGCGCTGGTGCTTGAGCAGCTTCATGTGGTTGCGCCGCATGAAGGCCGGATCGGCCACGCACTGCGTGCCCGCCAGCGCCTTCTCGACCACCGGCTGCGGCACCGCACCCTGCGTGCGCGCAGGAGACGCACCGCCGCCGTCCAACGCCCATGCGCTAGCGCTGGCGACCAGAAGCATGACCGCGCCAAGGTGCCTCCACAGCGCGCCAGCAGACGCCCAGGATCCGGCTTCGCCGGTCCAATGGCGTCGCCCCCCCGGGGGGGCGACGCCGAAGGCGACACAGGGGGGAGCCACTAGTCCCCCAATCCCATCTGGATGTAGCCCGTGGGGCACACGTCGGCGCAGATGTGGCAGCCGATGCACTTGTCGTAGTGCGTGTCCACATAGCGTCCGGTGGTGGACTTGGCCTTGGGCACCTTGTACACGGCCGTCTGCGGGCAATAGACCACGCAGTTGTCGCACTCGAAGCACAGGCCGCAGCTCATGCAGCGCTTGGCCTCGGCCTGGGCCTGGGCTTCAAGCAGGGGTTGCAGCCGCTCCTCGAAGTTGTTCAGCGCCTGCTCGGCATTGAGCGTGACCACGCCACGCCGGTTGCGCGCCGTGTACGGGAAGTGGCCCAGGTACAGCTCCTTGTGCGAGATCACGTAGCGGTCGGAGCGGTTGTCGAAGTTGTGGATGGCGGCCGTGCTCTGGTAGGTGCCGCGGATGGGTTCGTGCACCTCGCTGAAGGTGTAGCCCTTCTCGATCATCTTGCGCTTGAGGTCGAAGGTGTGCACGTCGATCTTGGGGCGTTTTTCCAGCGGCTCGCTCTGCAGGAAGCGGTCGATGCCGTCGGCGGCGATGGCGCCGTGGCCGATGGCGGTGGTGAGCAGGTGCGGCCGCACCACGTCGCCACCCACGAAGATGCCTTCCTGGCCCTGCACCTGGTAGTTCTTGTCGCTGTTGATGGCACCCTTGCCGTTGTTGAACTCCTCCAGCCCGGTGAAATCCACCGCTTGACCGATGGCCGAGACGATCAGGTCGGCGGGAATGTCTTCCTCCGTGCCCTCGATGTTCTTGATCTCCAGGCGCCCGCCCACCAGCTTGGCCTCGCAGCGCACCACGCGCAAGGCGGTGGCGCGGCCGTCGGCGCCGCGCACCACGCCAATGGGCGCCATGCCGCCGCGGATGGCGATGCCTTCGGCCTGGGCCTGCTCGATCTCGTGCTTGTTGGCCTGCATCTTGTCCACGGCAAAAACCGAGGTCAGCGTCACGTCCGCGCCCTGGCGCGCCGAGACTTCGGCCACGTCGTGGGCCACGTGGCCGGCAATGGCGTGCTCGGGCCGGTCGGACTCGTGGATCTTGTCGATGTGACCCAGGCGGCGGGCCACCGTGGCCACGTCGATGGAGGTGTCGCCACCGCCCACCACCACCACGCGCTTGCCCACGTGGCGCAGACGTCCGTCGTTGAAGGCTTTCAGGAAGGCCGTGGCCGTGACGCAGTTGGGCGCGTCGGCGCCTTCCACGGGCAGCGCGCGCCCGGCCTGGGCGCCCAGGCCCAGGAACACGGCGTCGAACTCGGCGCGGATCTGCGCCATGCTGATGTCGGTGCCGATGCGGCAGTTCATGCGTGTCTTCACGCCCAGATCCAGGATGCGCTGGATCTCGGCATCGAGCACGTCGCGCGGGGTGCGAAAGCCCGGAATGCCGTAGCGCATCATGCCGCCCAGCTCCGCGCGCTCGTCGAAGATCGTGACCTCATGGCCCTTGAGCGCCAACTGGTACGCCGCCGACAAGCCGGCGGGGCCGCCGCCGATCACCGCCACGGTCTTGCCGCTGCGCGTCGCGGGCGCGGTGTAGGCCAACTGGTGCTGGATGGCGTATTCGCCCAGGAAGTGCTCCACGGAGTTGATGCCCACGAAGTCTTCCACCTGGTTGCGGTTGCAACCGGACTCGCACGGTGCCGGGCACACGCGGCCCATGACGGCGGGGAAGGGATTGGCCTCGGTCAGGCGCCGGAAGGCGTATTCCTGCCAACCCATGCCCGCGGGCGGCTTTTCCACGCCGCGCACGATGTTGAGGTAGCCGCGGATGTCCTCTCCGGCGGGGCAACTGCCCTGGCAGGGCGGCGTGCTCTGGATGTAGGTGGGGCACTTGTGCGAATGGTCGGCGTCGAAGATCTGCTTCTGCCAGGATCGCACCTGGCTGTCGCCGTCCTTGAAGCGGCGAAAGGTCAGGGGCTTGACCTCGGCGCCGGCGGTGGTGTTGGAAGTGGGAGCGGTCATGGGGGTCTCCTGGAATCTCTGTGTGTTCGGTCGGGCTACTTGTCGCCCAGGCGGATGGCCTTGCTCACCAGTTGGTGCACGCCGCCCACCATGCGCATGTCGAAGCCGTAGGCGGGCAGAACCTTGGTGAACTGGGCCTTGCAGATGGCGCAGATGGTGGCCATGAAGTTGACGCCGTGCTCGTCCACCACGGTCTTGAGCGCCTCCATGCGCGGAAGCGCGCCCTTGACGCGCAGCTCCATCAGGTCGTCGGTAAGCAGTCCGCCACCGCCGCCGCAGCAGAAGGTGGCCTCACCGATGGTCTCGCTCGCCATGTCGTGGAAATGGTTGGCCACCGAGGTGATGATGCGCCGCGGAATCACGAACTGACCGCCAGGGAAATCACCCATGCGCGAGCCACGCGCCACGTTGCACGAATCGTGGAAGGTGATGATGCGGTCGTCGTTGGCGTCCTTGTCGAAGCGCAGGGCGCCGCGCTGGATCAGGTCGTCGGTGAACTCGCAGATGTGCATGGGCTGCTTGTAGCGGTGGTCGAGCTGCTGTTGCAGCTCGATGGCAAACGGGTCGCTACCGCCTGCGCCCACGCCCACCAGCGTGTTCCAGAAGCTGTAGGCCACGCGCCAGGCATGGCCGCATTCGCCCACGATGATGCGCTTGACGCCCAGCTCCAGCGCAGCCTGGCGGATGCGCAGGGCGATGCTGCGCAACTGCTCGTAGTTGCCGATGAACATGCCAAAGTTGCCCGCCTCCGAGGCCATGGAGCTCAGCGTCCAGCTGATGCCGGCGGCGTGGAACACCTTGGCGTAACCGATCAGGCTCTCCACGTGCGGCTCGGAGAAGAAGTCCGCCGACGGCGTGATGAGCAGCACCTCGGCCCCCTTCACATCCAGCGGAAAGCGGATGTCGATGCCGGTGTCGTCCTTCGTATCCTCTTCCAGGCCTTCGAGCGTGTTCTCCAGCGCCGGGCCGGGGATGCCCAGGTTGTTGCCGATGCGGTGCACCTTGCCGATGATCTCGTTGCTGTACTTCTGCCCCAGACCGATGGAGTCCATGATCTCGCGCGCGGCCATCGTCACCTCGGCGGTGTCGATGCCGTAGGGGCAGAACACGGAGCAGCGGCGGCACTCGGAGCACTGGTGGTAGTAGCTGTACCACTCGTCCAGCACCTCGCGCGTCAGGTCCACGGCGCCCACCAGCTTGGGAAAGTGCTTGCCCGCGAACGTGAAGTAGCGCCGGTAGACCTTGCGCATCAGGTCCTGGCGGGCCACCGGCATGTTCTTGGGGTCGCCCGTACCCAGGAAGTAGTGGCACTTGTCGGAGCAGGCGCCGCAGTGCACGCACGCGTCCATGTATACCTGCAGCGAGCGGTACTTGCCCAGCAGCTCGCCCATCTTGGCGATGGCCTTGGTCTGCCAGTCCTCGGCCAGCTCGCCGGGAAAGCCGACCGCCTTCTGGATCGCGTCCGAGGCGACGAAGGGCCTGAGGTGCGACATGGCCCCCACCTGCACCAGCGGGATGACCGGATAGCCCTTGAGCTTGGGGGTTTCGAATGCAGCGGTGGCCATGGCGGAATGCAGTGCGCCCTACTTGTCCAGCGCGCGCGCCCAGGCGGCGATGTGCCGGGCGTCGCGGGAGTTGTCGGTCTGGTTGCGGGTGGGACTGAAGAACAGGCCCGGGGCATGCAGCAGCTTGCTGATCGGGAAGATGATCATGAGCACGGCCACCAGTGCCAGGTGCACCAGCAGCACCGGGTCGTTGGGTAGCGGCTGCACGCTCAGGCGCATGAGGCCGAGCATGAACATCTTGACCGCCACGATGTCGGTGTGCGCCACGAAGCGCAAGCCCAGACCGCTGGCGCCGATGGCCAGCAGCAGCACGAGCATCAGGTGGTCGGACGGTGTGGAGATGTAGCGCACGCGGTCCACCAGCAGGCGCCGCGCCCACAGCCCGCCCAGGCCAGCCATCAATGCAAAACCGGCGTAGGTGCCAAAGGGCTGGGCCAGCACCACCGGCCACCATACGGGTTCCTGGAAATAGCGCAGATGGCGCAGCACCACCAGGGCCAGGGCGACGTGAAAGGTCCAGCCCAGCAGCCAGGTCCACTTGCTGGACTTGAACAGGCTCTCGAAAAACACGACCTCGCGCGCCAGGCGCAGGCTCACGCCCGCGGGCGTGAGTGGTGCCGGGGTGGTGGGAATCTTCAGCGGCGCCGGCGTGCGCGCGTAACGCCGGATCTTCAGCGCCAACCCCACCACGAACAGGGCCGTGGCCGCATAGAACAGCACTGCGTACAGGGCAGCCAGCAGCGACATGGGCGGCTCCGGGGTGGCGGGCGCGAACGGATCAGATGCAGCCGGTGGGCTTGGGCAGGCCGGCGATCTTGCACGCCTGCTTGGCCGGGCCGTAGGGGAACAGGTCGTACAGGTACTTGCTGTTGCCCTTTTCCTCGCCGAACTGCTTGCCGATCGCCTTGGTCAGCACGCGCACGGCGGGGGCGATCTGGTACTCGTTGTAGTACTCGCGCAGGAAGTTGATGACTTCCCAGTGGTTGTCGGTGAGCGGCACCTTCTCTTCCTCGGCCAGGTGCACGGCAGCCTCCGTGGACCAGTCGGCCAGATTCAGGAGGTAGCCCTCCTCGTCGGTTTCGATGGTCTTGCCGTTGATTTCAAAGCTCATGTGGTTCTCCAGGTAAAAAAGCGGTGGGTCTCACAGCCAGGACTGCGAGGTGGAATGTTCCAGCGTCAGGTCCACGAAGCCGCTGTAGTCCACCAGCGTCACGCCGTCGAGCAGCTTGCCCGTGAAGCCGCGTGCGTCCAGGTCGGGTTGCAGCGCGTAGACCTTGAGCGAGGCGCAGGCGGCGCGCACGCGTTCCTGCACGGCGCTGCCCTGCGTGGCGGCGTACACGCCGTCCTCGATGAACAGAATGGCGTTGCCCGGTTGCGCGACGCGCAGACAGCTGTCCAGCGCGTTGTTTTGGAAGGGGGATTTGTTGATGATGTGCAACATGGCTAGGGTCCTTGCGGTTCAGAAGCTCAGGATCACGTCCTGCTGCGCCATGAGCTCGCCCATGCCTTGCGCGTCCAGCACTTCGACCGGCACCAGCAGGTCGGCCTCGGTCAGACCGCGCTGCTCCAGCGAAGTCTTGTCCACGTACAGCTTTTCCACGTCGTAGCCTTCGAGCGCGCGGTAGCTGGGGGAGAAGTTCTTGATGCCGATGCCCTTCGTCTGCTGGCCTTTGACCAGTTCGTACACACCGTCATCCATGAACACCAGGCTCACGTCCTGATCGAAGGTCGCGGTGATGAGCACCACCTCCAGGCTCTCCAGCGCGTAGATCGTGCCGTAGGGCGCCTTGCGGTTCACAAACATGAATTTTTTCATGGGCAAGTCCTCAATCACCAAACGTGATCAGTCGGTCGGCCTTGATGCCGCTGTCCACCAACTGACCCAGGCCGGAGATGCGAAAGCCCGGGGCCAGCACCTCTTCCTTGATGCCGCGGCGCAGCGCGGCGGCCACGCACACCACCAGGTCCACTTTGTGCTGCGCCGCCAGCGCCGACCAGCGGTTGACCACGTGGCGGTCGTCCTGCGGTGGCTCGGTCAGGCGCGTGGCGTTGTTCACGCCGTCGTGATAGAAGAACACGCGCTGCACTTCATGGCCCTTGGCGATGGCCGCCACGGCAAACTGGTAGGCCGTGTCCGACGCCTGGTGCGTGTACGGGCCCTCACTGACAAGCAAACCGAATTTCATTTCTTTCCTTAATCAGTTGAGGACAGAGCAAAGTTCGCTGCGCGTAACGCTTGGTCTGTCCCGCACAATTTCAGAAGCGGATGTGGGTCGAGGCGTTCAGGCTGGAGCGCGAACCGCGCCAGTCGTCGATCAGGTACTTGGTGAAGGGCAGGTCGCACTTCTCAAAGAACTGCGGCCAGCCGATGCGTTCGATCCAGTCGGACACGCGCTCCCAGGAGCGGGCGTCTTCTTTGTAGGTGTAGAGAATCTTCTTCACCATGGCCGACACCTCGGGCCAGCGCGGCGGGTTGTTGGGCAGGCCCGAGGCCACCATCTTCATGAAGGTGGGCTTGCCGCGGGCGTTGGAGTTCTTGCCGCCCACCCAGATCGCCAGCTTGCTGTTGTCCGGGTCGTTGATCTGCATGGGCGGGCACGGTGGGTAGCAGGCGCCGCAGCACATGCACTTGGTTTCGTCGATCTCCAGCGAGGGCTTGCCGTTGACCATGGCCGGTCGGATGGCGGCCACCGGGCAGCGTGCGACGACGCTGGGGCGCTCGCACACGTTGGCCACCAGGTCGTGGTTGATTTTCGGGGGCTTGGTGTGCTGCACAACGATGGCAATGTCGGCCTGGCCGCCGCAATTGATCTCGCAGCAGGACGTGGACAAGTGCACGCGGTTGGGCATCTCCTCCTTGACGAATTCGCTCACCAGCTCGTCCATCAGCGCCTTGACCGCACCCGAGGCGTCGGTGCCGGGGATGTCGCAGTGCAGCCAGCCCTGAGTGTGGGCGATGGCCGATACCGAGTTGCCGGTGCCGCCCACGGGGAAACCGCTGCTGGTGAGCGCCTCGATCAGCGGGGCCACGCGGTTCGGGTCCGCCACCATGTACTCGATGTTGGAGCGGATGGTGAAGCGCACGTGACCGTCGGCGTACTGGTCGGCGATATCGCACAGCTTGCGGATGGTGTACACGTCCATCTGGCGCTGCGTCCCGGCACGCACGGTCCAGATCTCGTCGCCGGTGTGCGACACATGGTGCAGAACGCCGGGGCGCGGCCGGTCGTGGTACTTCCAGTTGCCGTAGTTCTTGCGCATCAGGGGATGCAGATAGGGCTTGTTGTCGGGTACGCCGCTCTCGATGGGGGTGCGCATGGTGGCCATGGTTGTCTTCCTTGTGCTGGGTTCGGTTGCCGACGGTGTTCAGGCGGCCTTGCGCGCCTTGATCTTCGCCACTTCGTCGTCCCAGCCGTCGGTGCGCACGTAGGGGTTCGTGCGCGGCGTGGACACCATGTTGGCGTCGATTTCCAGGCCGATGCCTTCGAGGAAGTTGACCAGGCCGATGCGCTCGATCATCTCGCCCGTGCGCTCGTGCTCGAGCGCGTTTTCGGCGAAGAAGTCGATGGTCTTCTGCGCCAGCTCCACCAGGCCCTGGTAGTCCTCTTCCGTCTTCATCTGCATGAAGGGCACCACCACCGTGCCCATGAGGTCGCCGATCTTCAGGGTGCGCTTGCCGCCCATGAGGATGGTCACGCCCTTGTCGGTGCCGGTGGCCAGTGCACCGGTCATGACGTTGATGCAGTGCATGCAGCGCACGCAGTTGCCGTTGTCGATCTCCAGTGACTGGGTGTCGTTGACGGCCACGCTGGAGATCTTCGGGCCCTGAGCCACGTCCTTGGTCTCCTTGAGCATGATGGTCTTGGTGGGGCAGCGGGTCACCACGTCGTTCACGAGCTCGGTCATGCCGTGCTTGGCAAACCACTTGCGCGCCAGTGCCTCGTCGGTGCGGATGTTGTCGCGCCAGGTGCCGATCACGGCCATGTCGGCGCGCTGGATGGAGTTCATGCAGTCGTTCGGGCAACCCGAGAACTTGAACTTGAACTTGTAGGGCAGCGCCGGGCGGTGCATGTCGTCCAGGAAGGTGTTGACCACGGCGCGCTGGGCCTTGGCCTCGTCGAAGCAGGACTGCTCGCAGCGCGCCGCGCCCACGCAGGACATGCTGGTGCGCACCGCGGGGCCGGCACCCCCCAGGTCGAAGCCCAGCTCGTTGAGTTCGTCAAACGCACCCTGCACGTTGGAGGTGCTCGTGCCCTGGAACATGATGTCGCCGGACTGGCCGTGGAAGGCGATCAGGCCAGAGCCGTGGCGCTCCCAGATGTCGCACATCTTGCGCAGCACGTCGGTGGTGTAGTGCATGCCCGCCGGGGGCTGCACGCGCAGGGTGTGGAATTCCTTGGACGCGGGGAACAGGTCGGCTACCTCGGAAAAGCGCGGGATCACGCCGCCGCCGTAGCCGAACACCCCCACCGTGCCTCCCTTCCAGTAGCCCTTGCGGGTCTTGTAGGAGTGCTCCAGCTGACCCATGAGGTCGGTCATGTAGTCGTTGTCCTTGGCCAGGCGCTTCAGGCCAGTCACGAAGCTGGGCCACGGGCCGCTTTCGAGCTGGTCCAGCATGGGGGTGTCGTGCGGTTTCTTGCTCATGGTGTGTCTCCGGTCGGCGCGGCCGGCGGGTGCCGAACGCTCAAAAGCCTGGTTGACGTCTTGCCTCTGCGGGCCGGTTCACGGTCAACAATGGGACACATCGTACGAGCGGCCTTGCGGGCTGCGCTATCACCCTCGTTGAGTATTCGGTGCTACCCATAAGGGCTATAGCTCCCCACCCGTCCCGGTAATAGACGCTGGGGCATGGGGCTGCGCCAAATAGCGGTACAAACGGTCCACCCCGTGGCACCCCCTGCCGCGGGCACCCACCGAGCGATCCACCCATGACCAGCATCACCCCGATCGAGAAGCTGACCAACCCGCTGGGCGGGCAGGTCATCGAACTGCAGCAACTGGACTACGAATCCGGCGGCATGAGCCTGTTGCGCACCCGCATCCGCGAAAAAAGCCGGTTCACGATCTTCGAGGTGGACCCGCAGACCGCGTTGCTGTGGGGTCAGGCCCTGGTGCGCTGGGCACAGACCCAGGCCGGCGCCGAGGACGAGGGCCAACCATGATGCCCGATTCGATGCCAGAGCAGCCGCCCGTCGTGGACGTGGCGTTTGCCGTGCAGGCCAGTACCTTGGTGCGTGACCATGCCCTGGCCCTGTGCGAGGCGCTGTGCGCGCGCCTGCCCTGGCTGGCGCGGGAAGGGTTGGCCGGCATCCATCCGCTCAAGTGCGTGGATGGCACGGACGACATGGCGCTGTTGTCGGCCCGCTCACGGCTGCTGCTGCGGGTGCAACGCACGCGCGTGCCGGCGCTGCAGGCGCTGGTGGGCGCCGATCTGTCCGTGGCCGGTTCGGTGCTGCGCCTGGGGGGTGCGCAGGTGCGCGAGCTGCAGCCGCTGGCCACGCTGTATGCCTACCGTGTGGCGGCGGACACGGCGGACGAGAGCGCCTTCATGCAGGCCGTGGCACGCGAACTGGAGGCGCTGGACATTGCCGGCCAGCGTGTGTGCGGGCTGCACCAGCAATTGCGCCGTGGCGCGGCCGTGCAGCATGCCTTCAGCCTGATGCTGCATGGCCTGGACGAGGCCCAGTCGCTGCGGCTGCAGCAGCAGGGTTTGGGCGGGCACCGGCTGCTGGGCTGCGGCATCTTTGTGCCGCACAAGTCGGCCGCGGCCGTGTAGGCATTTTTTGCAACCAAGAAAAGGAGACAGAACGCATGGGCTACATCATCAACGGCGTGGAATGCGAGACCGACGACCAGGGCTATCTGCTGGAGCCCAACTTTGACGACGAGGCCGTGCGCGTCATCGCCGAGGCCGAAGGCATCGCGCTCACCGACGCACACTGGCAGGTCGTGAACTACCTGCGCGACGAATACCGCGAACATGGCCACACGCCCAACTTTCGCAACATGCTCAAGGGTGTGTCCGACATCCTGCCCGAGGTGGACAGCAAGGCCTTGTACGACCTGTTCCCCGTGGGGCCGGCCAAGCAAGGCGCAAAGGTGGCCGGCCTGCCACAGCCGCTGGGCAAAGGCGGGTACTGATGCACCCCCCTGAGTCGGCTGCGCCGCCTTCCCCCCGGTGGGGGGACAACGCCAGTGGCCGGGCGAAGCCCGTTCCACGGCGTTTCGCGCTCGTGTTCCAGTGTGCGGCCCGCTGTCGGTGAATAGGTAGGTAGGCGGCTTGTATGGCAATTCGAATCAAGAGCCAGTGGTTCAACGAAGGGCGGCCCAAGACACCGCAGGAGACGGCCAGCGCCATGGCCTTCATCACCTGGCGCGTGGCGCAGAACGTGCTCAAGCAGATGCGCAGCGCCAGGTTCGACATCGATGTGGGGCCACAGTACTTCGCCTTCACGCGCGAGGTGCTGGTGTTCCTGGCGCAGGTGCTGGACCGCATGGCCTACGAGCGCCTGGGGGCCGAGGCGCGGGTGGCCTTTGTCACGGCCCTGGTGCGGCGTCTGGGGGAGATCCTGCAGGAAAACGAGGACAGCTACCTGGGAGCGCCGCCTAGCGGGCAAGCCACGCATTTCGAGAGCTTCATCGACCTCTTCAACGAGCTCGCCGATCACTATGCCGAATTCGGCTTTGAGGCGGACGGGCCGGACTTTGCCTTCGTGCGCTACCTGGGCCACCGCATCGAGCGCATCATGCCCGCCAAGGACCAGCGCTGGGTGATCGAGCAGCTCATGGCTGCCGAGGTGCCCGAGGCCGTAGCCACCCTGCGCCGCGGCATGACAGGCGTGTTCAGTACCGAGCCCCGCGCGCGCTCGCGCCGTGCCGCCACGTCGGGCGATTGACCCAGGGGCACACCATGACCACGCCTTCTCCCTTCGACCTGGATCAGAGCGCCGCCTACGCCCACTGGCGCGATGCCAAGCGCGCCAGCCAGCCGCGCGATGCACAGGCGCTGATCGTGGACGTGACCGACCCGCGCGCCCTCTCGGTCGCCGAACGGCAGGCCCTGCTGGCGCGCTGCGCCACGGCCAATATGGCCCTGTATCGCAGCCCGGTCGGCGACGAGGACAAGACCATCCCGCGCCTGCTGGGCGCGCAACTGGGCCTGAACCGGCTGGACGCCAACTGGCTGGCGGACGACGACGGCATTTCCCCCATCGCCGTGGCGGCGGGGGCAGGGGACCGTCCCGCCTTCATTCCCTACACCAACCGCCCCATCAAGTGGCACACCGACGGCTACTACCACCCGCCCGAGCGCTGCATCCGGGCCATGGTGCTGCACTGCGTGCGGGCCGCCGCCAGCGGTGGCGAGAACGCCCTCATGGACCACGAGATGGCCTACATCGCCGTGCGCGAGGCCAACCCCGACTGGGTGCGCGCCCTCATGGCCGACGACGCCATGACCATTCCCGAGCGGCTGGACGACGATGGCGTGGCGCGTGCCGCGCAGTCCGGCCCCGTGTTTTCGGTGGACCCCGCCAGTGGCGCGCTGCATATGCGCTACACGGCCCGCACCCGCAGCGTGCGATGGAAGGATGATGCCCCCACACGCGAGGCGGCGGCCTACCTGCAACAGCTGCTGGACGGCGATGGCCCGCACGTGCTCCGGCTGCGCATGACGCCCGGCATGGGCCTGGTGTGCAACAACGTGCTGCACGACCGCGCTGGTTTCGTGGACGACCCCTTGCGGCCCCGCCTGCTGTACCGGGCGCGCTACCTGGACCGGATCGCAGCCGACTGACCTCTCACGGAGAAGCACCATGACCCATCGCTTGAGTGTGTGGCGTGCCGCCCAACTGGTGGGCGTGGCGCGCGGGGTGCTGCAGCAGCAGGTGCGCGAAGGCGCGCTGGAGCTGAGCGATGGCCTGGTGTCCACCGATGCCCTGCTGCGCCTGTACCCCACGGCACGCCTGGAGGAAACGGGCCTGGCCGAGCGCGTGACGCAGATCCGCGACGACGCCTTTGGCCGGCGCGTGCGCGAGCGCCTGCTGCCCAGCCAGGAGGTGCTGGCGCAGCGGCTGTTCGCGCAGAGTCAGGAGCTGGCGGATGTACGCCGCCACCTGCAGCGCTACCACGAACTGGTGATCGAACTGCAGCAGCGCGTGCGCGAGCTGGCGGCGCAGCACCCGGGCGAGACGGATTGGTCGCAACTGGAGCAGCAGGTCACCCGCGGCTTGGCACAGGCGCTGGCGACCGAATCGGTGGATGTGCTGGAGGTGATGGACGATATGCTCAAAGTCATGACGGCCCAGGTCACGGTGCGCCCCAGCGGACACCAGTTTCTGGTGGAGGGCCACGCCAGCCTGCTGCAGTCGGGGCTGCACGCCGGACTCAAGCTCAACTACGGTTGCGGCAACGGCAGTTGCGGCATGTGCAAGGTGCGCGTCATCTCGGGCGAGGTGGCCCGAACCCAGCACTTCGACTACCCGCTGTCGGAAGCCGAGAAGGCGCAGGGATACACCCTCATGTGCTGCCACACGGCTGCCAGCAGCGAGCTCACGCTGGAGATGCTTGAGGCCAGTGGCCCGCAGGACATTCCCCGGCAACACATCGTGGCCCAGGTGCGCGCCGTGACCGAGCTGGCGCCCGATACGCGGCTGCTGCACCTGCAAACACCGCGCACGTACCGGCTGCGGTTTCTGGCTGGCCAGTCGGTGGCGCTGGGCGTGGCCGGCGGCGGGCTGGACGAGGCGCTGGACACCTACCCGGTGGCCAGTTGTCCCTGCGACGACCGCAACCTGCATTTCTTCATCGCGCGCACCGACCCCGGGGCGCTGGCACGGCACGTGTTCTCCGGCGACGTGCGCTCCGGCTCGGCCATCACGGTGCTGGGGCCGGAAGGCGACTTCGTCCTGGCCGACAGCCACCGCCCGCTGGTGTTTGCCGCCTGCGACACGGCCTTTGCGCCGGTCAAGAGCCTGATCGAACACGCGCTGGCGCTGGACGAGGCGCCCTCCCTGTCGTTGTTCTGGCTGGCCACGCGCGGCGACGGGCACTTCCAGGAGAACCAGTGCCGCGCCTGGTCCGAGGCGCTGGACCCGTTTGAATACGAGCTCGTGTCCCACCCGGATGCTGCCGACGGCGCGCGCGAAATCGCCCAGGCCATGCGTGCCGACCTGTTCGACATCGACTGCGACTTCTACCTGGCCGGTCCGCCGGAGTTTGTGCGCACCCTGCACGAGGAACTGCGCGGCGCGGGCGTGGCGGCGGCGCAGATCTTCGTCAACGTGCTGTGAACATGGAAGTGCCCTGCATCGAGCCGTCCGGGTGCGCGGGGGGCGAGTCCTTCGCCCTCATGGTCATGGGTCAGAGCATGGTGCCCGAGTTCAACGAAGGCGAAATCATCATCATCGAGCCCGACGGGGTGGTGCGCGACGGCGCCTATGTGCTGGCGCTGCACGCGGGGGAATGGACCTTTCGGCAGTTGCTGCGCGCTGGCCAGGGCTGGGTGCTGCATGCGCTGAACCCGGCGTTTGCCGATGCGCCCCTGGCTGACCTGGGCGCCGTGCGAGGCGTGGTGATCCAGAAGGCCGTGCCGGGGCGGCGGCGGGCGTGGAAAAGTCTCGCAGGAGGTGCAGATCATCGGCTAGCCGGAGACTCAGACCTGCTGGTACGCCTTGCCCGCAAGGTTCGGCCGAGTGAAGAACGCCCCGTGTGTTCACGCCTTGGCACTGACCAGTATCTACCTCAGCCGTGCGCGGCTGACGACACAGGTGCGTCTGCAGGGCGCAAAGGAAGGCTCATTGAGTCCCATGTATGGCCTCAGCTGCCACCACCAAACGCAACGGACGCACGTTGATGGGCGCCACCACGGGAAAACTGATGCCGCAGTCCAATCACACAGACTTGTTCATCGCACCCCTAGTTTGAATACAGCCATTGTCTGCACCAACTCCTGCGCTTGCGACTTCAGGCTGCTTGCCGCAGCAGCCATCTCTTCAACCAGTGCCGCGTTTTGCTGAGTGACCTCGTCCATTTGAGAGACGGCTTGGTCTACTTGCGAGACACCCAGACTCTGTGCGGAATTGGCCTCGCTAATTTCACCCATGATGTCCGAGACCCTTCGAATAGAGCTGACCACCTCCTCCATGGTGACGCCGGCCTGATCGACCAGCGTCGTGCCCTGTTCGACGCGTTGCACGCTGGCATTGATGAGCGCCTTGATTTCCTTGGCCGCATCGGCCGAGCGGCCCGCGAGTGAGCGAACCTCGCTGGCAACCACGGCAAATCCGCGCCCCTGCTCACCGGCACGAGCAGCCTCGACGGCTGCGTTGAGGGCCAGGATGTTGGTTTGAAAGGCGATGCCATCGATCAAACTGATGATGTCGGCAATCTTGCGCGATGCTTCGTTGATGCCTTTCATGGTTTCCACCACTTGGCCAACTACCTTTCCCCCTTGGGCTGCGACCGTGCTGGCACTTCGCGCCAACTGGTTGGCCTGACGGGCGCTGTCGGCGTTCTGTTTGAACGTATCACTCAGCGATTCCATAGAGGCTGCGGTCTGTTCCAGCGCGCTGGCCTGGTTTTCGGTACGGGCACTGAGGTCGTTGTTGCCGTGTGCGATCTCGGCGCTCGCCGTAGCCACGCCGTTGGAGCCTTCACGTACCTTGGACACGATGCCAAACAAGTTGTCGCGCATCAACTTGATGGCGTGCAGCAAGCTCGACTCATCGCCGGCCTTGAGCGCGACTTCAACCGATAGATCGCCCTGTGCAATTTGCCGCGTTACCACTGCGGCATACAGTGGCTCGCCGCCAAGCTGACTGAGCAAACTGCGGGCAATCAACCAACTGATTCCCACCAAAAAGACAGCCAGCGCCAAACAACCAACGACAATGATGATGAAACGACTTCGGATCGCCGTATCGATGGTATCAAGGTAAACACCGGAGCCGACGATCCAACCCCAGGGCGAAAAACCCTTGACGTAGGAAATCTTGGCCACTGGCTTGTCGCTGCCCGGCTTGGGCCACATGTACTGCACAAAGCCCGAACCGCCGGCCTTGACGATTTGGACCATCTCCAGAAACAAGTGCTTGCCTTCGGGATCCTTGTTCGTGCTCAGATCTTGCCCGTCGAGCTCCGGCTTGATCGCATGCATCACCATTTTGGGCTGCATGTCATTGATCCAAAAGTATTCCGTACCGCTGTAACGCAGTGCCTTGACGGCCGCGATGGCACGCAGCTTGGCTTCGTCCTCAGTCAGCTTGTTCTTGGCGACTTGATCATGAAAGTGCGCGATCAGCGCGTGGGCAACCTCTACGTTCTGGCGCACGCTGGCATAGCGTTCATCGGTCAGAACCCTGGATGCGGAGTAAATCGACATCCCGGCTTGAGCCACGACACCAATCAGCGCTGCAAGGACGATGATCCAGAGTCGCTTAGAAATCGTTAGCGAACCAAAATCGGGCATGGTACTTCCTTCCTCTTGCTTCAAGAAGCTGATGATTCGGCAGTGCTTGGGGCCATGCCACGATGTGCTGCACACACCGAAGCGCTCGGAAACCGAGCCAAACGAATGGCCGCCTCGTGATGTGAGTTCAATCTGGTTGCAACTCCCCCTTGGTTTGCTCTGTCAAGCAAATGTACCGCTTCGAATTCCTCGGTGGTTTCGGGACGTCCGCAAATATACCGCCGAAAATTCCCGGAGTTTCCCTTGCGCAGGCCCGCTCAGTGACCTTGGATGGAAGGTATTCAATGAAGACTGCGAATCTGCGATCGCGATGGACATGCGGCACTGTCGTCGCCATCGGAGTGGTCCGGGCGCAGAAGGGGCACACAAGTTCACGCCCTGGGAGCGGGGCAATCTGGCGAAGCGGACTGAAATGGTCATGATCAGCGTGTTGGGGACAGGCAGAAACCCCAGGCCTGAGGCACTGGAGAGTGCCGGCAAGGCACACGAATACCTGAGCTTGGAGCACGACGAAATCGGACTTCGAAGTGATCGGACCCGACTGAAGGTGTATGGCGCGATAGAGGCATTTCTGCGTCGGCACAACCCGCCCTGAATGAGCATCTGACCGGTGCAGCCGCATGGGTTGCGTCGGATGGGGTGTATGGAGTTTTTACGGCGAACTTGACAGGATCAAGCATGGAACCGTGTTAGTGTCCTTCGAGGACAGGACTTCACGTTTTACAGTTGCATGCACCGAGGTCAAGAATCCCTGTCGCAGCCCGATACGGCCCCATACGGTTCCGAAAACAAGGCGGTCATCGCATCCTTTCTTGGCAGGGTTGCGCTGTTTTCGTCTGCGGTGGACGCAATCTACCTTGTGTTCTTTCTGGTCATCGATGCCCAACTGCTGGGCTGGATGAACCTCGTCAGCATCAGCATGTACCTGTCGGCCTACCTGCTGGTGCAGCGGCGCCATCTGCATTGGGCGGTGTTGCTGATCTGGCTGGAGGCCTTTCCGCACGCGGCCATTGGCACGGTGGCGCTGGGCTGGGACAGCGGCTTTCATTATCTGTTGCTCATGTTCATTCCGTCGGTGGCGATGACGTCGTCCCGCCGAGGGTTGCACGTGTTCCTGGTGGCGCTGCTGGTCTATCTGGCGGGCATCGACCTGGCGGCTCGCATGTGGGCGCCTATGGCGCGAATTTCCGATGCCAATCTGGCCGTGCTCAAGTGGCTCAACATCACGCTGTTCATCGTCATGTTCTCGGCGCTGGCGAGCTACTACCGCAACAAGATCGCCCAGGTCGAGCAGCGGCTCAAGCTATTGGCCACGGTGGACGTGCTCACGGGCCTGCACAACCGGCGTCACTTCGAGTCGGCGGCGCAGCGCCATCTGGCGCGTGGCCGACGCACTGGCGCCGCCAGTGCGATCGTGCTGGGGGACGTGGACTTCTTCAAACACATCAACGACACCCATGGGCACGACGGGGGAGATCTGGTACTGGTGGCGGTGGCCCGCTGGCTCAAGCAGGAACTGCGCGAGGTGGACCTGCTGGCGCGCTGGGGCGGCGAGGAATTCGTGCTGCTGCTGCACGAAACCCGGCTGGCCGACGCGGTGGAGGTGACCGAGCGCATCCGCCGCGCCATCGAATCCAGCCACGTCACCCACCACGCCACCGAAATCCGTTGCACCATGTCATTTGGTGTGACGGAACTGCGCGCGGACGACACGCTGGATGGCGCCATTGCCCGTGCCGACCGGGCCCTGTATCGCAGCAAGGCTGAAGGCCGAAACCGGGTCAGTTCGGACGGAACGCTTGCAGGGTCCTAGCGTTGCTGCCACTTCATCGTGATCACCGCGCCCAGCACGATGCCAGCCAGCGCGATGAAGGAGCCCAGGGCCAGGGTGGAGACGCCCGAGAGGCCTTGGCCGATGGTGCAGCCCACGGCGGTGACGCCGCCAAAGCCCATGAGCACGGCGCCCACCAGTTGCGTACGCAGGTCTTCCAGTGAGGCAAAGCCTTCCCAGCGGAACTGGCGCGTGGCGAGGGCGTAGGCAAATGAGCCGAGCACGATGCCCGCCACGGTGGCGACGCCGAAGGTGACGCGCAGGGATTTGTCCGTCCACAGCATGAGCAGCTCCAGGCTGTAGGCCGTGGGGGCGACGAAGCTCATGGATTCGAGTGTGCGCGTGTTGGTGGCGAAGTACACCGTCTCCAGCGTGTCCGGGTTCTCGCCGTAGCCGATGTGGCCGGTGAGGTACCAGCCGGCCACGATGAGCAGGCCCAGCGCGACGGCGCCCAGCACCTGGGTCAGGTTGGCGCGAAAACGCCGGTCCTTGAACACAAAGGCCAGCAGCCCCAGTCCGAACACGGCGGTGCTGGCCAGCAGGGCCGTCTTTTGCGGCAGTCCGGTGAGCCGCGCCAGCATCTGCGGCAGCCCCTGTGTGCTCAGGCCCCAGGCCGATACGTCGATGGCCACCGGGTCGAGGTAGGCATTGCGCCACTGGGCAAACAGGCCCTTGAGCGTCATGTAGGACGATACGCCCAGGAACACCAATACGACCAGCGAGCGCACGCTGCCGCCGCCCAGGCGCACCAAATTCTTGTTCGTGCAGCCTGCGGCGATGGTCATGCCCACGCCGAAGAGCGTGCCGCCCAGCAGCATGGACAGCCAGGGCAGCGTGGGGCGGTGATAGACCGAGCGGGACAGGTCGATCAGACCCACGTAGTACAGCAGGTTGGCGCCGATCACGGCCACGGCGATGGTCAGCAGCCACATGCGCATGCGGCCCCAGTGCTCCATGTTCACCACATCGGAGATGGCGCCCATGGTGCAGAAGTTGGTCTTGTTGGCGACCGCGCCAAAGACAAAGGCAAGCACGAAGCCGCCCCACACAACCCAGGTGGCCGGATTCACCTCACCTGCCATGATGCGACTCAGATGAACAGGCAGACGTCCGATTCACCGGCGAACTTCATGAAGGTGGCGGCGCCGCCGTATTCCACCTCCTTGATGAAATCGCTGTGCTGGAACTCGAACAGGTCCACGGTCATCTGGCAGGCCACGTACTTCACGTCGGCTTCCAGGCACAGGTCGCGCAGTTCCTTGAGCGAGGCCACGCCCTTGGACTTCATCTTGTTCTTCATCATCATCGTGGCCATGGACTCCATGACGGGCAGCATCTGCACCATCACGGGCATGGGCACCGGCATCGGCATGGCGGGGTTGGCCAGCGGGCTGATCTTGATGTCGTCCAGATCGTGGCGCAGCAGTTGCAGCCCGTAAAAGGTAAAGAATATCTGCACCTCCCAGCCCAGGGCCGCGGCCGTGGAGGCCAGGATGAAGGGGGGGTAGGCCATGTCCAGCGTGCCCTTGGTGGCGATCAACGCCATTTTCTTGGTTGCCATGCTCGTGTTCCTGGTAGTGGGCGACGGGGTTCAGGCCTTCTTGAGGTAGAACACGAACTTGTTGGCTTCGCTGCTTTGCTCCAGCAGAGCGTTGCCCGTCTGCTCGGCGAAGGCAGCCATATCGCACACCGACCCCGGGTCGGTGGCGATCACGCGCAGCACCTGGCCGGACGCCATGTCCGCCAGCGCCTTCTTCGTCTTGACGATGGGCAGCGGGCAGGCCAGTCCAGATGCGTCAAATTCCTTGTTGAATTCCATGGTTTGTCTCCGTTGATAGGCCGAGGGCAGCCGGGTGTGAAGTCTACGCACGCATTCTTGGGTAGGCCCATCGGGGCGTCTATCACCGCAAAGGGTGATGAAGGGTAACCCATATGGGTAATGTGGTTTTCACGGGCACGGGTGAAACTACGGGACCCCCAGTCCGCAGGAGAAACAGGCCATGACACGACGCACGCAACTGAGCTTTCTGGCGGCAATCGGCCTGAGCGTGGCGGCCGCGGCACAGACGCCGTCCATTTTCCAGGGCGCCGATCTGACCCTGGGCGAGAAGCTGATCGCCGAGCACAAGTGCACGGCGTGTCATCAGCGCAAGGTGGGTGGCGACGGCAGCGCCATCTACCGGCCCCAGGGACGTATCAACGCGCCGGGCGTGCTGCGCGGCATGGTCGAGCAGTGCAATACGGAACTCAATCTGAGCCTGTTCCCCGAGGAGGTCACTGCGATTGCCGCCGTGCTGAACCGGGACCACTACCGCTTCAGGTAGTCGGGCCGCCGGTTTTCGGCCAAACCTGACTTTCTACCGTGTAAACCCTGAGAAAGGTTTGCGCTGGATCATATATATTCGTAATCGCTAATATTCGTGTTGGGCGATTGATACGTGGCGACACATCAAGGAGACTGTGTGAAGCAGGAAGACATTTCATTCGGACGGGTGCAAAAAGCCCCGGAGAATTTCATCAGCCGGGACGGGATCAAGACCGTGTTCGCGCAAGGCCGCAGCGGCCGGCGCGATTTCATCCGCAATGCATTTGCCGCGGCGGTGGCCGGAAGTGCCACGGCCGGGGCCATGGCCCAGGGCAACCCCGTGCCGAGCGAGGGCGGCGACCCCAACATCCTGAACCTGCCCGAGCACAGCAAGGGCCTGGGTCAGGGCGTGGCGACCGAAGGCTATGGCAAGCCGTCGAAGTACGAGTCCAATCTGCAGCGCCGGCAGAGCCCGGGTCTGACGCAGACCACGCAGTCCTCGGTGTCGTTCGCGCCCCTGCAGTCGCTGTTTGGCATCGTCACGCCCAGCGGCCTTCATTTTGAGCGTCATCACCAGGGCTGGTGGGATATCGACCCGTCCAAGCACCGCCTCATGGTCAACGGCATGGTCAAGAACCCCAGCGTGTTCACCGTGAGCGAACTGATGCGCCTGCCCAGCGTGTCGCGTTTTCATTTCATCGAGTGCGGCGCCAACACGGGCATGGAGTGGGGCAACGTGGCCGTGCCCACGGCCCAGTACAGCCACGGCATGCTGTCGTGCAGCGAGTTCACCGGCGTGCCGCTCATCACGCTGCTGGAGCTGGCGGGCGCCGATCTGAAGAATGCCAAGTTCATCCTGGCCGAAGGCGCCGATGGCTCCTCCATGACGCGCACCATCCCCATGAGTCTGGTGACATCCGGTGAGGTGCTGGTGGCCTATGGTCAGAACGGCGAGATGCTGCGCCCGGAAAACGGTTATCCCTTGCGCCTGGTGGTGCCGGGTGTGCAGGGTGTGAGCTGGGTCAAATACCTGCGCCGCATCAAGGTGGGTGACCAACCCTGGGCCACCAAGGACGAGGCCGTGCACTACATCGACCTGCTGCCCGATGGCACGCACCGCCAGTACACCTCCATCCAGGAATGCAAGAGCGTGGTCACCACGCCGTCCGGTGGGCAGGTGTTGCTGGATACGGGCTTTTACAACATCACGGGCCTGGCCTGGTCCGGTCGCGGCAAGATCAAGCGGGTGGATGTGTCGGTGGACGGTGGGCGCAACTGGCGTCAGGCTCGCCTGGAGTCGCCGGTGCTGTCCAAGTGCCTGACGCGCTTCAACCTGGACTGGGTCTGGGACGGCAAGCCGGCCATCATCCAGAGCCGTGCCATGGACGAGACCGGCTACGTGCAGCCCACCTACCGGCAAAACCGTGCCGTGCGCGGCACCCGTTCCATCTATCACAACAACTCCATCCAGTCGTGGCTGGTGCAGGAAAACGGCGAGGTCAAAAATGTTCAGCTGGCGTAACACCGCAACCGCCATCGCCTTCGCGTGCACGGCCGTGACGGCCGTGGCGCAGACTCCCCAGTCGGACAAGTACCCGGGCGTGGGCCGCGCCGCCACGCAGCGCGAGCTTGCCGCGTGGGACATCGACGTGCGTCCCGACTTCAAGGGCTTGCCCAAGGGTTCGGGCAGCGTGGCCAAGGGGCAGGACGTGTGGGAGGCCAAGTGCGCGTCCTGCCACGGCATCTTCGGCGAATCGAACGAGGTGTTCAGTCCCCTGGTGGGCGGCACCACCGCGGAAGATGTGAAGACCGGCCGCGTGGCGCGCCTGCGCGACCCGGGGTTTCCGGGGCGCACCACGCTGATGAAGGTGGCCACGGTGTCCACGCTGTGGGACTTCATCAACCGCGCCATGCCCTGGACCGCGCCCAAATCGCTCAGCCCAGACGAGGTGTATGCCGTTACGGCCTTCCTGCTGAATCTGGGGGGCATCGTGCCGGATGACTTCGTGTTGTCCGACAAGACCATGGTCCAGGCCCAGGCGCGCATGCCCAACCGCAACGGCATGACCACCCAGCATGCCTTGTGGCCGGGCAAGGAATTGGGCGGGGCACCCAACAAGCCGGACACGTCCGCCGTGGCTTGCATGAAGAACTGCGCGGGTGAACCCAAGCTTGCGTCGTTCCTGCCGGACTTTGCGCGCAACGCCCACGGCAACCTGGCGGAGCAGAACCACCTTGTGGGCCAACAGATCGGGGCCGACACCACCAAGCCCGAAGTCAAGGGTAAGCTGGCTGGTGTTGCGAAGGCGCCGGTGACCGAAGCGACGCCAGCCGTCGTGCAGCCCGCGGCCAAGGCGGTAGCAGCCAATCCCGTCAACCAGGCTGCCATCGCGCTCACGCAGAAGAACGGTTGCGTGGCGTGCCACAGCGTGGACAAGAAGATCATCGGCCCGGCGTTCCAGGACGTGGCGCGCAAGTACCCGGGCAAGGCTGACTATCTGGCCGGCAAGATCAAGTCGGGTGGTACCGGCGTCTGGGGCGCGATTCCCATGCCACCGCAGACCGCCAGTGACGCGGACATCAGGGCCATTGCGGCCTGGTTGGCGGCGGGCGCGGGCAAGTAGGGCAGGGAAATCCCCCATGGCGTGGGGGTGGTCATTCATTAGTATCGGCTTAATTAACTCAGGAGATTGAATATGCAGACACGTCGCGAGACCCTCAAACAAAGCGCCCTCGTGGCAGGCTTGCTGGCTTCCACGGGGCTGTTCCCGCAGTACGCGCACGCCGCGTTCAACAAGAGCGCTTTCGATGCGAAGACATTGGCTGATGCCTACAAGGCGCTGGGTGTGGCAGCTCCGGTGGCGAGCACGGCCCTGAACATCCAGGCCCCTGACATCGCCGAGAACGGTGCCGTCGTGCCGGTGGGCGCCTCCACCACCTTGCCCGGCGTGAAGCAGTTGCTGATCCTGGTGGAGAAGAACCCCACGGTGTTGATCGCGGCCTTCAACTTGACCGATGCCGTGGATGCCAACATCGCCACCCGCGCCAAGATGGGCCAGTCCTCGGACGTGTACGCCGTGGCGGTCATGAACGATGGCAAGGTGCTGTTCGCCAAGAAGGAAGTCAAGGTGACGCTGGGCGGCTGCGGCGGTTGAGCGCCCCAACCACCTTTCACCCCACTCATTCATTCAGCAGATATTCAGGAGAAATACCATGGCAGATCCGATGCGCATCCGCGCCCAAGCAGCAGGTGGCAATGCCACCGTCCGCGTCCTCATGAACCACGAAATGGAAACCGGCCAGCGCAAGGACGCTGCCGGCAAGCTGATCCCGGCCTGGCACATCCAGGAGGTCACGGCCACACACAACGGCAAGCCCGTGATGACGGCCGAATGGGGTACAGGCGTATCGAAGAACCCGTTCCTGCAGTTCGTCGTCAAGGGGGCGAAAGCCGGCGACAAGGTCGCCATCACCTGGAAGGACAACCGCGGCGATACCCGCACCGACGAAGCCACGGTGTCCTGACACTGAGACACCGGGTGGCAACGACCCATACCAACAAGTCGAGGTGAACATGAGCAAGACAAGATGGCTGACCTTGGCGGTACTCGCCAGCGTTGGTACGGGTGCGGCCTGGGCGCAGAAGTCGGCGAGTGCCGGCATCGCGGAATACCGCGCCATGCTGCAGGACGGCAACCCAGCCGACCTGTTCGAAGCCAAGGGCGAAGATCTCTGGAAGCAAAGGCGCGGCCCGAAAAAGGCCTCGCTGGAGCAGTGCGACCTGGGCAAGGGCGCTGGCGTGGTCAAGGGCGCCTTCGTGGAGCTGCCCCGGTACTTTGCCGACACGCGCCGCGTGCAGGACCTCGAGTCGCGCCTGCTGACCTGTATGGAAACCCTGCAGGGCTTCAACGCCGCCGAGATTGCCAAGACGCCTTTCGGCAAGGGTGAGCAGAACAACGTGACGGCCTTGGCGACGTGGATTTCCGCCGAGTCCAAGGGCATGAAGTTCAACCTGTCGCAGGCACACGAGCAGGAACGGCTCATGTACGAAGTGGGCAAGCGCCTGTTCTTCTCACGGGGCGGTCCGCACGACTTTGCCTGCGCCACGTGTCACGGCGCCGACGACAAGCGCATCCGCCTGCAGGACCTGCCCAACCTGACCAAGAGCCCCGGTGCGGGCAACGGCTTTGGCGCCTGGCCCGCGTACCGCGTGTCCAACGGCCAGATGTGGGGCATGCAATTGCGCCTGAACGACTGCTACCGCCAGCAGCGGTTTCCCGCGCCCATCTTCGGCAGCGATGCCACCATTGCCCTGGCGGTGTACATGGGCGTCAACGGCAAGGGCGGTGAGACCACCGCACCGGCCATCAAGCGATAAGGATGGTGCCGACCATGAAATCCATATCCAAACTGTTGGCCCCCTCGCTGGTGCTCGTGCTGGTCGCCTGTTCCTCGCCAGTGTCGGCACCGGACCTGGACAAGATCACGGCGGACATCGTCAAGGTTTCGTTCCGTGACCAGGGCATTGCCAAGCTGGACCGCCTGAAGCAGGACGAGTCCAACCGCGTCTGCAGTGCCGCCGACGTGGCCGGCAAGCCGCTGGACGAAGCCACCGCCAAGTCGATCGAGGCCCTGAATCTCAAGACTGTGAAGCCGCCGACCGATGGCCAATTTCTGGGCGACTGGAAGGAAGGCGAGAAGATCGCGCAGAACGGCCGCGGTCTGACCTGGATCGACAATGCCACCGACCCCAATGGCGGCAACTGCTACAACTGCCACCAGATCACCCAGGCCGAAGTGTCGTTCGGCACCATCGGCCCGAGCCTGTACCACTACGCCAAGCTGCGCGGCGTGACCGACCCGGCGAGTCCGCAGGCCCGCGCCATGGTGGAGTACACCTGGGGCAAGATCTGGAACGCGCGCGGCTTCAACGCCTGCTCCAACATGCCGCGCTTTGGCCACAACGGCATCCTGACCGAGCAGCAAATCAAGCACGTGATGGCGTTGTTGCTGGACCCCAAGTCCCCGGTCAATCAGTAACCCTTCCACCCGGCCGGCCTCCCTGGGCCCGCCGGGATTTATTTTGTCCATTACTTCAGTGAGTACTGATTTATGAATCTCACCAAGCGCGAATTTTTCCAGGTGCTGGGTGCCGGCACCATGGCCGGCATGGGACTGGGACGCTACGCCCACGCCGAGACGACCACCGCCAGCAACGGCCTGTACGACATCGAGAAGTTCGGCAACGTGTCCTTCCTGCACATGACGGATTGCCACGCACAGCTCAAGCCCATCTACTTCCGCGAGCCTGACGTGAACATCGGCCTGGGCAGCATGAAGGGCCAGCTGCCGCACCTGGTGGGTGAGCACTTGCTGAAGGTGGCCAAGGTCCGTCCGGGCACGGCCCAGGCGTATGCCCTGACTTACCTGGACTACGAGCAGGCCGCCAAGCGCTACGGCAAGGTCGGCGGTTTTGCGCACCTGGCTACGCTGGTCAAGCGCCTCAAGGCCAGCCGTCCCGGCGCGTTGCTGCTCGACGGCGGCGACACCTGGCAGGGCTCGGGCACGGCTCTGTGGACGCGCGGTCAGGACATGGTGGACGCGTGCAAGCTGCTGGGTGTGGACGTGATGACCGGCCACTGGGAGTTCACCCTGGGCATGGAGCGCGTCAAGGAGATCGTGGAGAAGGACTTCGCCGGCAAGGTGGACTTCGTGGCGCAGAACGTCAAGACCAACGACTTCGGCGATCCGGTGTTCAAACCCTACGTGATTCGCGAAATCAACGGTGTGCCCTGCGCCATCATCGGCCAGGCATTTCCGTACACGCCCATTGCCAATCCCCGCTACATGGTGGCCGACTGGGCCTTTGGCATCCAGGACGAGAACATGCAGAAGATGGTGGACGAGGCCCGCGCCAAGGGGGCCCAGGTCGTGGTGGTGCTCAGCCACAACGGCATGGACGTGGACCTGAAGATGGCCAGCCGCGTCAGCGGCATCGATGCCATCCTGGGCGGCCACACGCACGACGGCATGCCCGTGGCCAGCATCGTGAGCAACAAGGGAGGCAAGACCATCGTCACCAACGCCGGCTCCAACAGCAAATTCCTGGGCGTGCTGGACTTCGAGGTCAAGGACAGGAAGGTCACCGACTTTCGCTACAAGCTGCTGCCGGTGTTTGCCAACATGCTGCCGGCCGACAAGGATATGGACGCGCTCATCATGCGCATCCGCGCGCCCTATGAGGCCAAGCTGGCCGAGAAGCTGGCGGTGACCGAAGGCGCGCTCTATCGGCGCGGCAACTTCAACGGCACGGGCGACCAGTTGCTGGTGGACGCACTGATGGAGGTGCAGGGCGCGGACCTGGCGTTTTCGCCGGGCTTTCGCTGGGGCACGACACTGCTGCCGGGCCAGGCCATCACGCGCGAGTGGCTCATGGACATGACGGCCACCACCTATTCCTACGCGACCGTGACCGACATGACGGGCGAGACCATCAAGACCGTGCTGGAGGATGTGGCCGACAACCTGTTCAACCCCGACCCCTACTATCAACAGGGCGGCGACATGGTGCGCGTGGGCGGCTTGCAGTACAGCTGCAATCCAGGTGCCGCCATGGGTCGGCGCATCGACGACATGCGCCTGAACGGCAAACCTCTGGAAGCAGGCAAGAAATACAAGGTGGCCGGTTGGGCGCCGGTGGCCGAGGAGGCCCGCAACCAGGGCAACAAGCAGGTCTGGGAAGTGGTCGAGACCTGGCTCAAGGCCCGCGGTGGCAAGGTGTCGGCGCGCAAGCTCAACACGCCCGCGCTGGTGGGCGTGCGGCCCAATCCAGGGTTGGGGCAGGGCTAGGCGCGGCGCTGTACAAGGATCAGTTCTGAGGGGCCACTTCCAGCACCGCCCGACCCAACTGGCGTTCCAGCTGGGTGAGCGAGATCACGCCGCGAATGCGCGCGGGGCCATGCCCCGTGGCCGCCTGCACTACCAGCAGGTGGCTTCGCCCGGTCTTCTTGAAGGTGGCGATGACTTCGGCCACGTTTGCGGACTTGAGTTCCTCGTAGTCGAGTGCATCCAGCTCGGACAGGCGGGTCATCACGTCGGCCACGATCAAGTCCTGGTAGCGCATCTGGCGCTGGTTGACCAGGCGCAGGGGCTTGTCCCCGATCAGATCGGTGGCCGTGACCAGTCCTTCCACGCACGGAAACTCGCTGACCACAAACAGCGAGCGCACCCCCTGGTGGATCATCACCTGTTCGGCACGGGACAGGGGCGCGCTGGGCGCGATGGTTTCAGCCTTCACGTGGGCCAGGTCGGTCATGACCTCGACACCACTGGACGCCAGGGTCACGGACCCTTTGGCCTTGGGTTGCGCCTGGGGACTGCACGTGTTTTCCGGTATGCGGAAGGTTTCAAGGGCGGACGCGTTCATCGGACTCTCCTGTGCAAGGTTGGTCTACGGGGTGAAGCGCCGATCATCTACCCTGGATGCATGGGCGGCAAGCCGGCGATTCTGGGAGTTGATTATTTTGGGATATTGTCCCAACAAATTAGGAGAGTCTTAAACGTGGACAGCGAAGTTGTATCAGAGTGTGCGGCACGGCAGGCCTGCATCGCACGCAAGCTGCGTGCCCGACGTCGCGGTAGGTGCCGCTACCATAGCGATATCGCGGCACTTCAGGAGTTCGTCATGCCAGTGGTTGTAGTGGCCAATCCGAAGGGGGGCGTGGGCAAGTCCACGCTGGCGACCAACATCGCCGGCTACTTTGCCCGCCAGGGGCACAGCGTGATGCTGGGCGACGCGGATCGGCAGCAGTCCGCGCGCCTGTGGCTACGTTTGCGCCCCGAGGGTGCGCGTCCAGTGGCCACCTGGGATGTCAGCGCCGACCTGATCGCCAGACCTCCCAGGGGCACGACGCACGTGGTGCTGGACACCCCCGCCGGTCTGCACGGCTGGCGCTTCAACGACGTGCTCAAGCTGGCGGACAAGATCATCGTGCCGCTGCAGCCCAGCGTGTTCGATATCTTCGCCACGCGCGATTTCCTGGATGATCTGGCCGCCAACCGGCACGGTGGCAAGGCACAGGTGGGCATCGTGGGCATGCGCGTGGACGCCCGCACCCTTGCCGCAGACAAGCTGCACGCCTTCGTGGACAGTCTGCAACTGCCGGTGCTGGGCTATCTGCGCGACACGCAGAATTACGTGCACCTCGCGGCACACGGGCTGAGCCTGTTTGACGTGGCGTCCAGCCGCGTGGACAAGGACCTGGCGCAGTGGCAACCCATCTGCCGCTGGCTGGACCAGTCGGTCAAGGACACCGCATGAAGCGAGCTTTGCATTTGTCGGAGATGTCCGCCCTGGTGGGGCAGGAAGTGGCGGTCAGCGACTGGATCACCGTGACCCAGGAGCAGGTGAACCAGTTCGCCCAGGCCACAGGCGATCACCAGTGGATCCACGTGGACGTGGAAAAGGCCCGGCAAGGCCCGTTCGGCGGCACCATCGCGCACGGCTTTCTCACCTTGTCTCTGCTGCCGCAGTTCTTTGATACCACGCTGGAGTTCGTGCCCTCGCGCATGGGCGTGAACTACGGCCTCAACAAGGTGCGCTTCATGTCCCCTGTGAAGGTGGGCAGCCGCTTGCGTGCCCGCATGAAGCTGCTGGAGAGCGACCCCATCGACCACGACGGCGTGCAGATGACCTGGGAGGTCCTGGTCGAATGCGAGGGTTCGGCCAAGCCCGTGTGCGTGGCCGAGTCGCTGGTGCGCCGCTATCCCTGAGTCACGCCAGCAGCGCGTTCACCCGCTTCACGTAGGCCGCCGGGTCCTCCGGCAGGCCACCTTCGGCCAGCAGGGCCTGGTCGAACAGGATGTGGGCCAGGTCGTGGAAGTGCACGGAGCCGTCGAGCTTCTTCACCAGCGGGTGTTCGGCGTTGACTTCCAGCACGGGCTTGGTTTCGGGAGCTTTCTGTCCGGCCTGCTTGAGCATGCGCGCCAGTTGCGTGCTCATGCCGTGTTCCTGCACCACCAGACAGGCGGGTGAGTCCACGAGGCGCGTGGTCACGCGCACGTCCTCGGCCTTGTCCTTGAGGGCTTCCTTGAGCTTGGCCAGCAGGGGCTTGAAGGCCTCGGCCGCTTCCTCCGCGGCCTTCTTCTCGGCTTCGTCCTGCAGCTTGCCCAAGTCCACCGCGCCCTTGGCCACGCTTTGCAGTGGCGTGCCGTCAAACTCGGTCAGGTAGCTCAGCGCCCACTCGTCCACGCGGTCGGTCATGATGAGCACTTCGATGCCCTTCTTGCGGAACACCTCCAGTTGCGGGCTGTTCTTGCCCGCGGCCAGGGTGTCGGCGGTGATGTAGTAGATGGCTTCCTGGCCGTCCTTCATGCGCGCCTTGTAGTCGGCCAGGCCCACGCTGGCGGTGTCGGACTGGGTCGAGGCAAAGCGCAGCAGCTTGGCCAGACGCTCACGGTTGCCAAAGTCCTCGCCCAGGCCTTCCTTGAGCACCGCGCCGAACTCCGCATAGAACCTGCTGTACTTGCCGGCGTTGGTGGCGGCTGCGGCCTGGTCCTCGGCGCTCATCACGTCGGTCACACCCTCTGCGCTGGCTGGGGCAGCCTGTGGCGCCTGGTCGTTCTTCGCCAGGTCCTCCAGCATGGCCAGCACGCGCTTGGTGCAGCCTTCGCGGATGGCGCGCACGTCGCGGCTTTCCTGCAGCAGCTCGCGGCTCACATTCAGCGGCAGGTCGGCGGAATCCACCACGCCCTTGACGAAGCGCAGGTAGCTGGGCAGCAGGGCCTCGGCGTCGTCCATGATGAACACGCGTTTCACGTAGAGCTTGAGGCCGCCCTTCTTGTCGCGGTTCCACAGGTCAAACGGGGCCTTGGACGGGATGTACAGGAGCTGGGTGTACTCGGTGCTGCCTTCCACGCGGTTGTGCGTGTAGGCCAGCGGCGCCTCGTAGTCGTGGCTGATCTGCTTGTAGAAGTCGTCGTATTGCTCGGGCGTGATGTCCTTCTTGGGGCGGGTCCACAGGGCGCTGGCCTTGTTCACGGTTTCCCACTCGTCGGTGGTTACCATCTGGCCGGGCTGGTCGTTCTCGCCTTCTTTCCACTCTTCCTTGCGCATCAGGATGGGCAGGGAGATGTGATCCGAGTACTTGTTGATGATGCCCTTGAGCTTCCAAGTGTTCAGGTAGTCGCCCGCGTCGTCGCGCAGGTGCAGGATCACGCTGGTGCCGCGTTCGCCGCGCTCGATGGTTTCCACCTCGAAGTCGCCGGCACCACCACTGATCCAGCGCACGCCCTGGTCCGCGGGCAGGCCTGCGCGGCGCGACTCCACGGTGATCCTGTCGGCCACGATGAAACCGGAGTAGAAGCCCACGCCGAACTGGCCGATCAGCTGTCCCTGCTCCGAGGCACTGGCCTTCTGGTCGCCACTGAGGCGGCTCATGAAATCCTTGGTGCCGCTCTTGGCGATCGTGCCCAGGTGCTCAATGGCTTCCTGCTGGCTCATGCCGATGCCGTTGTCCGTGATGGTCAGGGTCTTGGCGGTGGCGTCGAAGCTGACGCGCACTTCCAGGTTGGGGGCATCCTCGTACAGTGCGCCGTTGTCCAGGGCCTCGAAGCGCAGCTTGTCGCAGGCATCGGAGGCGTTGGAAATCAGTTCCCGAAGAAAAATTTCCTTGTTGGAGTACAGCGAGTGGGTGACGAGGTGCAGCAGTTGCGCAACTTCGGCCTGGAAGGACAGGGTTTTCTTGTTCATGGTCTGGCGTCAAAGGGAAAGGAATAACCACCGCCCGCCGTGCTGGCGGGCTCTTGGGCAACCCGGAATTATGGGTCAGGCGCGGGATTTCAAGGCCCCCGTGGGCCCGGACCGGGTTCAGCGCGGCAGGGACTCCACTTCCCGCTGCCAGCGCTCGATCAGGCGCTTGCGTTCGGCCGCCTTGCCGTATTTCTCGAAGTCGTACTTGATCAGGCGCACATCGTCCAGCAGGGGGATGCGCGGATCGGGCTTGAAGGTCTTGTTGGCGGGAACCTGCAGGCTGTCGGCACGCGCGCCCAGGGCCTGCCCGGCAGGGCTCATGAGCCAGTCGTAGTAGCGCACGGCAGCATCCCGGTTGCGCGCGCCCTTGATCAGCGCGATACCGCCCACCTCGTAGCTCGTGCCTTCGCACGGCGCTGCGCTGCGCACGGGGTACTTGTTGTGACGCCAGGCTTCGAATCCGAAGATGAAACTGATGCCCACGGCCACCTCACCCTTGGCCACATTGGGCGCTTGCGCTGTGCCGCTGCGTGTGTAGTTGCTCACGTTCTTGTGCAGCTTCTTCAGGTAGTCGAAAGCGGGCTCCTCGCCCATGAGTTGCACCAGGCCGGCCAGCACGGTGTAGGCCGTGCCGCTGGAGGCGGGGTGGGAGATCTCGATGTCGCCCTTGTACTGGGGCTTGACCATGTCGGCCCAGCAGCGCGGCTCGGGCAGTTTCTTCTTCTTCAGCACCTCGGTATTCCAGCCGAAGCCGATGGCCGAGGTGTAGAAGCCGCCCACGCGGTTCTGCGTCATGGCGTACTGGCGCACGCTCCAGCCGTGCAGGTCGTTCAGGTACGTGGGCCGGTAGGGTTCCAGCAGGCCGATTTCCGCCGCCTGCAGGAACGGGTCGCCCGTGCCGCCCCACCAGATGTCGGTCTTGGGGTTGGCGCTTTCGGCGCGCAACTGGGCCAGCGCCTCTCCGGTGGCCTTGCGCGTTTGCAGCACCTTGATGCCGGTGGCCTTGGTGAACTCCTGGGCAGCGAGCTCGCACCAGCCCTGGTCGGTACTGCAGATGGCGTTGACGGTGGCGGTCTGGGCGTGGCCCGGGATGGACCACAGTGACAGCAGGGCGGCGAGCGCCAGAATCTTGGAATGCGTATGCATGGGTCTTCCTTGTAGCGGCGGGAGCGATGGGCGCCATTGTGGCACCGGCGCATGACAGGTCTGACTCAGGCGCTGGCGGGGGCAAGGGGCCACTGCACACGCACGTCCAGACCTCCCAGCGCCTCGGAGCGTGCCACGTCCAGCGTGGCACCGTGAACCTGTGCGATGCGCCGCACGATGGACCACCCCAGCCCGCTGCCCGGCTGGTCACTGCCCAGGACACGGTAGAAGCGCTCCCCGAGATGGGAGATCTGATCATCGCTCAGTCCCGGCCCGCCATCCTGTACCTGCAGCAGGGCTCCTGCAGCCTGTTGCACAACGCGGGCTTTGACGGTGGCGCCATCGGGGCTGTAACGCATGGCGTTGTCCAGCAGGTTGCGCACCAGCACACCCACCAAAGTCTCGTTGCCCAGCATGTTCACGGGTTGCTCGGCTTCCAGCTCAAGGCTTTGCCGTCGGGCCAAGGTCGTGGGAGCGAGGTCGGCCGCCACGCGTCGCGTCAGAGTCGCCAGATCAAACCGCGTGGTGTGCGCTTGAGGCGCGGCATCCAACCGGGCCAGCGTGAGCAGTTGATCCACCAGGCGCGTGGCACGGTCACAGCCAGCCAGCGTCATGCGCAGTGCGTACTCGCGTTCCGTGTCGTTTGCACCCATGGCAACCTGCACCTGCGCGCGAATGGCGGCAATGGGCGTGCGCAATTCGTGCGCGGCGTCCGCGGTGAAGCGTCGTTCGGACTCCACCATGTGCGTGATGCGATCAAACAATTCGTTGAGCGCCTGCACGAGAGACTGTACCTCCAGCGGCGTATCGGCCAGGCCGATGGGTTGGGTGTCATGTGCCTGGCGCTGACCCACGGCCTGCCCCAGCAGGCGCAAGGGCATGAGGCCGCGGCGCACGGACCACCAGATGGCCAGCACCAGCAAGGGCAGAGCCAGCAGCAGGGGTTTGAGCACACTGCCGCGCAGCACGGCCCACAGGATGTCATCACGCAGCACGGTCTGTTCAGCCACGATGACGCGCACATCGCTCTCATGGCCCCGTGTGGCAAATACCCGCCACTCCGATCCGTCAGCGATGACCACCGTCTCAAAGCCCGACTTCAGGCGGGTCAGAGGAGCATCTCCGATCTGCGGTGAACGCGACACCACCACGCCCTCGTGGAATATCTGGAAGGCCACCTTGGGCGCGTATTTGTGCAGGGGCGGTGTGTCCAGCACGGTTTCCTCGTGCTCGACCTCGGGTGCGATGTGGTGGGCGCTGCGCTGGTGCGCGATCAGCAGGCTGGCCGTCTGCGCCAGGTGGCCGTCCAGCAACTCGTCGACTTCGTGCTGGGCATCAACCCAGGTCATGAGTGCGGCACTGCTCCACACCAACGACACCAGCGTCAGCACCAGCCCCAGCAGACGGGCTTGCAGGGAGCGCGACCAGTGTGCCTGGATCATGGGCTCAGGTGTTGGCACGGGGCATGGTGTAGCCAATGCCGCGCACGGTGTGGATCAGATCGGCGCGCAGCTTGCGCCGAAGGTGGTGCACATGCACCTCCACCGCGTTGCTCTCCACCTCGTGCCCCCAACTGTACAGATGCTGCTCGATCTGCTCGCGCGACATGACACGCCCGGCGTTGAGCATCAGGGCGTGCAACAGATCAAATTCCCGTGTCGCCAGGGACACCAGGGTTCCCGCCAAACGCACTTCGCGAGAGGCGGGACACACCGCCACGTCGCCCACCTGCAACGTGTCCTGCGGCTGACCGTGGGCGCGCCGCACAAGGGCGCGCAGCCTGGCACCCAGCTCATGCAGATCCACGGGTTTGACGACGTAGTCGTCCGCGCCTTGATCCAACCCGCGGATGCGGTCGGGCACGGCGTCGCGCGCGGTGAGCACCAGTACCGGTGTGCTCACCTTTTGCGTGCGCAGGGCTTGCAGCACTGCCATGCCGTCCTTCAACGGCAGGCCCAGGTCAAGCACGGCAGCGGCGTAGGCCCCCGTGGCCAGCTCGCGTTCGGCTGCGGCGCCATCACGCACCCAGTCCACCTGGAATCCCTGCTGGTGCAGGCCTGCGCGCAGGCCGTCACCCAGCATCGCATCGTCTTCAGCCAAGAGAATGCGCATGGGTCAGCCCTGGTTCGGTTTTGGCGCCGGGGCGGTGCGCGGAATTCGCATCGCGGCGTCCTCGAAGGTGCCGGCCTGCGCATCCATGTGGCAGGCTTCGCAATTGGCCTTGCTCTTGATCCAGGGAAGCTGCCAATCGGCGGCGGCCACTTCCCGATGCTTCTTGATCCAGTAGGGTGTTTCGGTGATGCGCAGCGGCGCGGCCTCGGGCTTGAGCGAGCTGTCGATGCGCAGCGCGGCCTCAGTGCGGTGCCTGTCGGCTGCGTTTTCGCTCAGGAAGGTCAGCACAGCCTGGGAGGTGGCGGCGTCCAACGCCAGATCGGCACCGAAATGCTGGCTCTGTTGCGCCATCAGCTTTTCCCAGGAGCGCCGCGGCAGCAAGCTGGGGTGGTAGCTCAGGTGGCAACTGCCACACTCGTCGCGCCATTGCGCGTTGTCGGCCAGCTTGGGGCCGACGAAGGCCACGGCCGGCGTCGCGATGCGCCCCTCGGGCAGTCCCAGTTGCCGCTCCAGCGGGGCGTGCAACGCGTAGAAGAACCACCAGACGCCAAAACAAACGACCGACAGCACCAGCGCAACGGCTATTGCACGAAAGGGGCGGGACGCCGGTGTGTCCGCCGGGGCGAGCTTGACGCCTGTGACCATGGAGCGCGCCAGATTCTCCTTGTGCAGCACGCTCTCGACGACCACGCCGGCGATGTGACCGAAAACGACCAGCAGCATCAAGGTGGCGGTGGCCTCGTGCAGCTTCTTGAATGCCCGCCCAGCGTTGATGCCCAACCAGCCAGCGGCGAGGCTCTGCTGTTCCTCACCCCCGAGTGTGAGTATGCCGCTGACGCCGACCAGCAGCACGAATACCAGCAACAGGTAGATCGCCTGACTGCCGGCGGGGTTGTGTCCTATGTGGCGTGCGGCGCGGTGGACCAGCACATCACGCACATAGGCCAGTCCCGCCTTGGGTGAGAACGCGAAGGAGGTGAAGCGCGCGTAGTGGCCACCCACGAGTCCCCACACGACGCGAAACCCCACCAGGCCCAGCGCCACGTAGCCCAGGAACACGTGGTGCGACAGCCAGACGTCGGACTCGGCCGTCAGCCAGGCCAGCGCAAAACACGACGCCAAACTCCAATGGAAGACACGGGTGGGAACGTCCCAGACCAGGATGCGTTGCATAAGGCGTGGCGCTATTTGGGAATGCGGATGTTGCGCTCGTTGAAGTCGCCTTTGTCCGCGTTGGCATGGCAGGCGGTGCAGTTCCACGGACCCTTCACGGTCGACCGCGTCCATACATTGGCGGGGATCTCGCGCTCGTTGTGCTTGGTCTTGAACCAGACCGATTCGGTAATGCGCAAGGGGGCGGTGGAGGCGGTCCAGCGGTTGGAGGCGTTCTTCACCAGGAAGGCGCTGATTTCGGTGGTTTCAGCCGGCGTGAGCGAGGCGTCCACGCCGAAGTGCTTGTCCAGCCCACCCATGAGCTTGCGCCACGACTCCGCAGGCAGCAGGCCTGGCGCAAACGCCATGTGGCAGGTGGAACATTCCTGCTGCCATTTGGCATTGACCTGGGCCGGCTGCACCGGGCGCCCACGGTCTTCGCCGTTGTATTTGGCCGCATGGACCGGAGCGGCCAGCGCGAACGCGGCCAGGAGTGACAGCAGATGGACGGATCTCATTTTCATGGGTAATTCTTATTTCACTGAGAGCACATAGGCCATGAAGTCACCCTTTTCCTGGGTGGTGCAGGCCCGCGCGAGCACGTCATTGCAGTTGCGCTTGAACCATTTTTCCACCTGCGCGGGGTCGGTGAAGCGCTTGGCGTTGGCCACAGGCGCCAGGGGCAGGATTTCCTTGCCGGTCTTGGCGTGCTTGCCCGCCGCCTTGGGCGAGTCCGTATGGCAGGACGCGCACGAAAGCTCGCCCGTTTTGGCACCGTAGAACTTCTGTCCCGTGACGGCGGAAAAGTCCTTGAACGCGGGGTTCTCCTGTTTGGCGGCCGCGCGGTAGCTGTCCAGGATCGGGTTGGCCTGTGCGCCCAGCGACAAGGCCAGGGCGGTGGCGAGGACGAACGAGTGACGTGCATTCATGGTGGTGACTCCTTGGAATGCGCTCATGCTAGGCAATGCAGATTAAACGAGTCTTAAGAAAGCGTTCAGAAACGCTCGTGCGGCGCCAGATAGCGCCACTGGCCCAGTGGCAGATTGCCCAGCATGACCCGGCCGATGCGCACGCGCTTGAGGCCCACGACCTTGAGTCCCACCTGCTCGCACATGCGGCGAATCTGGCGCTTCTTGCCCTCGGTGAGCACAAAGCGCAGTTGTTCCGGGTTCTGCCACTCCACCTGTGCCGGCTTCAAGGCTTGCCCGTCCAGGCTCAAACCATGGCGCAGGCGTTGCAGCATCGCCGGGGGGAACACGGCCTGCACGTTGAAGGTGACCGGGTCGTCATCATCGATGCGGCAAAGCTGGCCGGGCTGGGCCTGCGCCGGGTTCAGCCCGGTGTAGCTCACCCGCACCAGATACTCCTTTTCCATCGTCGAGTCCTCGCCAATCAACTGGCGCGCCACGCGGCCGTCCTGCGTGAGCACCAGCAAGCCGGTGGAGTCGATGTCCAGACGGCCCGCGGGTGCCAGACCCCGCAGTTGTGAGGGGTTGAAGAAGAACCGGCTGTGGTCGTCGCGCCAGCGGTTTCGTGGCTGCACCAGGGTGGCGGCCGGCTCGTGTCCATCCTCGGCCTGTCCACTGACGTAGCCGATGGGCTTGTGCAGCAGGATGGTGACCTGGGTGGCCTGCTGGCCCTGGGCCTTCTTGTCCACCTCGATGCGTGCGCCAGGCAGCACCTTCGTGCCCATTTCGGCCACGCGGCCATCGACCTTGACCCAGCCCTTGGCAATCCAGTCATCGGCCTCGCGCCGCGAGCACAGGCCCAAGTCGGCCATGCGTTTGTTCAGGCGCGTCGGTTCGTCGGGCCCGCTGGCGGCCGTTGCGCCGCGCTGGACAGTGGGGGGAGGTGGTGCGCGGCGCCAGCCGCCGGGTGAGGAAGGGATCGTCATGTGCGGCTGAGTTTAGGGCTGCGGGGGGTGGATGGCTTCATGGGCGCCGGACGGTGCCTCGATGTCCTGGAGAGCGGTGTTTGCGGGCAGCGTGCTGGAGCGCAGGGCCGCAAGGTCCAGCACACGCAGGCCTCCGTATTCGACGCGAATCGACCCCTGCGCCTGCAGGCTGTTCAAGGCCTCGTTCACACGCTGGCGCGACAGGCCCACGAGGTAGCCCAGTTCCTGCTGCGTGATGCGAAGTATTTCGCCCACCCCCGGATAGAGCACCGGGTTGAACAGGGCGGCCAGACTTCGGGCCACGCGCACATCGGGGTTGTTCATGCGGTCGATTTCACGCGCGGCGATGAACTGGGCCAGCCGCTCGTTGAGCTGGTTCATGACGAAGCGGTTGAAGCCGATGGAGTGATCCAGCAACCAGTGAAACGTGTCGACCGGGATACCGGCGACCACGCTTTTGCGCAGTGCCTGGATGTTGTAGCGGTAGGGTTCGCGCTTCAGGGCCGTGCCCTCGCCGAACCAGCCACCCGGGGGCACACCGGTGAAGGTCATGGTCTGCCCCTGGGCGTTCTCGCTGCTCATCTTGAGCAGCCCGGACACGACGCCGAACCAGTAAGTCACCGGCCGACCCACGCGGCACACGTAGTCGCCGGGCAGAGCGTCGCCGACCTGCAGTTCAGCCACGGCCCGGTCTTGCTCCATCGGACTGAGCAGGTCCAGCCAGGGAATGTTGCCCAGCTCGTCGGGCGTGGCGGGGCGACGGCGTTGGTGCAGGGCGGGGCGGGCGGTCACGTTGGTGCTCGGGGCCTAGGGAAAGTCCTAAGGGGAATTGCCCTCGATTGTCGTCCAAACGACAACATGGCGTCAAACGCAGGCCTAGGATGCGGCCATCGTGTGCTTGAGGACCCGGGATGCCAACGACTTTTCCTCGACTGTTGCTTCTGCACGCCGCCGAACGGGGGCAGGCCAGCGCCATGCGCGAGAAGGAGTACGGCATCTGGCAAACCCTGAGCTGGTCGGACCTTGCGCAACTGGTCGAGCAGCTCGCCTGTGGGCTGCACCAGGCCGGACTGACGCGGGGCGAGCATCTGGTGGTGGTGGGTGCCAACCGGCCACGACTGTATGCCGCGATGCTGGCCGCTCAGTCGTTGGGTGCCATTCCGGTGCCGCTGTACCAGGATGCGGTGGCGGCGGAATGCGTGTTTCCCATCAACAATGCCGATGTGCGTTTCGCGGTGGTGGAAGACCAGGAGCAGGTGGACAAGATGCTCGAGATCCGCGACCGTTGCCCGCAACTCGCGCACATTTACTTCGACGACCCGCGCGGCCTGCGCAAATACGATGAACCTGGCCTGGCGGACGTGAACGAGCTGGTGGGTGTGGGCAAGGTTTTCGCGAGCGACCACCCGGACTTCTTCCGAGCGGAAGTGGACAAGGCACGGCCCGACGATGTGGCGGCCATGTTCTTCACCTCGGGCACGACGGGCAACCCCAAGGGCGTGGTGCATACCCACCACTCTCTGCTGGACCGCGCCCGCGCCGGCGCCGATTTCGATCGGCTCAATGCCAAGGATGAGGTGCTGGCCTACCTGCCGCCGGCCTGGATCGGGCAGAACATCTTCAGCTACGCCCAATGGCTGGCTTGCGGCTACGTGGTGAACTGCCCGGAATCGGCGACCACCGTGTCCATCGACCTCAAGGAGATCGGCCCCACCTACTACTTCGCACCGCCGCGCGTGTTCGAAGGGCTGCTCACCAGCGTCATGATCCGCATGGAGGACGCCAGCGCGCTCAAGCGCCGCCTGTTCCACGCCTGCATGGGCCTGGCGCGCCGCGTGGGACCGGCGCGCATGGACGGCAAGCCCGTGGGCGTGCTCGACCGGCTGCTGTACGCCCTGGGCGACCTGCTGGTGTACGGACCACTGCGCAACAACCTGGGCTTTTCCCGCGTGCGCGTGGCCTACACGGCGGGCGAGGCCATCGGGCCGGACCTGTTCACCTTCTACCGCTCCATCGGCATCAACCTCAAGCAGTTGTATGGCTCCACGGAAACGGCGGTGTTCGTGTGCCTGCAGCCGGATAACCAAGCGCGCGCCGACACGGTGGGCGTGCCCATCCAGGGCGTGGAGATCAAGGTGTCGGACACCGGCGAAATCCTGGTCAAGTCCTCGGGCCTGCTCAAGGAGTACTACAAGAACCCGCAGGCCACGGCCGAAGTGCTGGACCCGCAGGGCTGGTACCACACCAGCGACGCGGGCTTCATCGACGCTCAGGGACACCTGAAGATCATCGACCGGGTGAAGGACGTGGGGCGCATCCAGGGCGGCGCGTTCGACGGCGCCATGTTCGCGCCCAAGTACGTGGAAAACAAGCTCAAGTTCTTTCCCCACATCAAGGAGGCCGTGGCGTACGGCGACGGTCGAGAGAAAGTGTGCGTGATGGTGAACATCGACTTCGACGCCGTGGGCAACTGGGCCGAACGCCGCAATTTGCCCTATGCCGGCTATACCGATCTCGCGCAAAAGCCCGAGGTCTACCAGCTCATCAAGGAATGCGTGGAAAAGGTCAACGCCGACCTGTCCGCCGACAGTCTGCTGGCGGGCAGTCAGATCAGCCGTTTCCTCGTGTTGCACAAGGAACTGGACGCCGACGATGGCGAACTGACCCGAACCAACAAGGTACGCCGTGGCTTCATCGCCGAGAAGTACCAGCCCCTGGTGGATGCGCTGTACGGCGGCAAGACCGAGCAGTTCATCGAGACGGCGGTCAAGTTCGAGGACGGGCGCAGCGGCAGCATCAGCGCCACGCTCAAGATCATGGACACACCCACCTTCGCACCGGTGAGGGCCGCCGCATGAGTGCACCACAACACCCGCCAGGTAACAGCGACTCGACCGCCGCCGGGCCGTCCCAAGGCGGGAGGGCCCCCTCGGGGGGCAGCGCAGCACGCGAAGCGGCTAGCGTGGGGGCCAGTACTTTGCTGGAGGTGAAGAACATCTCGCTGCGCTTTGGCGGCGTGAAGGCGCTGACGGACATTTCCTTTGACGTGCGCGAGCACGAGGTGCGCGCCATCATCGGCCCCAATGGCGCGGGCAAGAGCTCCATGCTGAACTGCATCAACGGCGTGTACACGCCGCAGGAAGGCAGCATCAGCTTCCAGGGCCGGACCTTCAGCCACATGAACAGCCGCCAGGTGGCGGAGATGGGCATTGCGCGCACCTTCCAGAACCTGGCGCTGTTCAAGGGCATGAGCGTGATCGACAACATCATGACCGGGCGCAACCTGCGCATCAAGAGCAATCTGTTCCTGCAGGCGCTGCGCCTGGGGCCGGCGCAGAAGGAGGAGTTCGAGCACCGCGCCTTTGTCGAGAACATCATCGACTTCCTGGAAATCCAGGCGCACCGCAAGACGCCCGTGGGCCAACTGCCCTACGGCCTGCAAAAGCGCGTGGATCTGGGGCGGGCGCTGGCCATGGAGCCGCGGCTGCTTCTGCTGGACGAGCCCATGGCCGGCATGAACCTGGAGGAAAAACAGGACATGTGCCGCTTCGTGCTGGACATCAACGACGAGTTTGGCACGACGGTGGTGCTGATCGAGCACGACATGGGGGTGGTGATGGATATCAGCGATCGCGTGGTGGTGCTGGACTACGGCAAGAAGATCGGCGACGGCACGCCCGACGAGGTGCGCAACAACCCCGAAGTGATCAGCGCCTATCTGGGTACCTCTCACTGAAGGCAGGACACGATGGCTTTCTTCCTCGAAACGTTGCTGGGTGGTCTGATGGCCGGGATGCTGTATTCGCTGGTGGCGTTGGGCTTTGTGCTGATCTTCAAGGCTTCCGGCGTGTTCAACTTCGCGCAGGGCGCGATGGTGTTGTTTGCGGCACTGGCCATGGCGCGCTTCGCCGAATGGATCCCGGTCTGGACCGGCATCGACAGCCCCGTGCTGGCCAATGTCGCGGCGTTCGTGGTGGCCGGCCTCATCATGTTCATCGTGGCCTGGGTCGTGGAGTTCCTGGTGCTGCGGCACCTGGTGAACCAGGAGGCCACGACCCTGCTCATGGCCACGCTGGGCATCACCTACTTCCTGGAGGGCTTGGGTCAGTCCGTGTTTGGTAGCGCGATCTACAAGATCGACGTGGGCATGCCCAAGGAACCCATCATGGCCTTCGAGTCAATGTTCGAGGGGGGCATCCTCATCAACAAGGAAGACCTGATCGCGGCGGTGATTGCCGCGGCCTTGGTCGCCCTGCTCAGCGTGTTCTTTCAGAAGACGTCCACCGGCCGCGCACTGCGCGCCGTGGCCGACGACCACCAGGCGGCACAGTCCATCGGCATACCGCTCAACCGCATCTGGGTCATCGTCTGGTGCGTGGCCGGCGTCGTGGCGCTGGTGGCCGGAATGATCTGGGGCTCCAAGCTGGGCGTGCAGTTCTCGCTCACCACGGTGGCCTTGCGCGCCTTGCCGGTGGTGATCCTGGGCGGCCTGACTTCCGTGCCCGGCGCCATCCTGGGGGGTCTCATCATCGGCGTGGGGGAAAAGCTGTCCGAGGTCTACCTGGGGCCCTATGTGGGCGGTGGCATCGAGATCTGGTTTGCCTATGTGCTGGCGCTGGTGTTCCTGCTGTTTCGGCCCCAGGGATTGTTCGGCGAAAAGATCATCGACCGGGTGTGACGGAGAAGACGCATGTTCTACAGGGAAAACGGCCAGTTCAAGACGAGCTACCGCGCGGATCAGCAGATCTTCACGATCACGCAGGACCGTTGGGCCGTGTGGGCCCTGATCGCAGCAGCCTTTGTGCTGGTCCCCATGGTCGGCAGCGACTACCTGTTTCGCGCCATTTTCATTCCCTTCCTCATCATGGCGTTGGCGGCATTGGGCGTGAACGTGCTGGTCGGGTATTGCGGGCAGATTTCGCTGGGCTCGGGAGCGTTCATGGCGGTGGGGGCGTACGCGGCGTTCAACTTCTTTGTGCGCGTGCCCGGCATGCCTCTGCTGGCGGCGCTGGTTCTTGGCGGGCTGTGCGCGACGGCGTTCGGCATCCTGTTCGGTCTGCCCAGCCTGCGCGTCAAGGGCCTGTATCTGGCTGTGGCCACGCTGGCGGCGCAGTTCTTCGCGGACTGGATGTTCCTGCGCATCAAGTGGTTCACCAACGATTCGCCCTCGGGTTCGGTCTCGGTGTCGGGCCTGCAGGTGCTGGGCCTGCCCATCGACAGCCCGGTATCCAAGTACTTGCTGTGCCTGAGCGTGCTGACCGTGATGGCGCTGCTGACCAAGAACCTGGTGCGCAGCGCCATCGGACGCGAGTGGATGGCCATCCGCGACATGGATGTGGCGGCGGCCGTGATCGGTATCCGCCCCATGTATGCCAAGCTCAGCGCGTTCGCGGTGAGTTCCTTCATCGTGGGCGTGGCCGGTGCCCTGTGGGGCTTCATCTACCTCGGCGCATGGGAGCCGGCGGCGTTCTCGGTGGATATCTCGTTCAAGCTGCTGTTCATGGTCATCATTGGTGGCATGGGGTCCATCATGGGCAGCTTCTTTGGCGCGGCCTTCATCGTGGTCCTGCCGATCGCGCTGAACCAGTTCCTGCCGGTGCTCGGGGGACTCTTTGGCATCGCGGTTTCCACGGCGGCGATGTCCGAGGCCGAGTTGATGATTTTCGGGGCGCTGATCGTATGGTTCCTGATCGTGGAGCCGCACGGTCTGGCCAAGCTGTGGTCCGTGGGAAAGCAAAAGTTGCGGCTCTGGCCGTTCCCGCACTGAGTCGGTATTCACAGGACGTTCGAAGCCTGGAGTGGTGTTCGCAGAACCGGCAATTCCTTGCCATAAACCTTAGGAGATATTCATGAAGATTCGTCACATCGCGCTGGCAGCGGTCTTGGCCGCCGTGGGCAGCTCGGCCTTCGCGCAGGCCAAGGAACAGTTCTTTCCGGTGCTGTCGTACCGCACTGGCGCCTATGCCCCCAATGGCGTGCCCTGGGCCAACGGCTATGTGGACTACCTCAAGCTGGTCAATGCGCGCGGTGGCATCAACGGCGTGAAGGTATCTTTCGAGGAATGCGAAACGGCCTACGATACGGCGCGCAGCGTCGAGTGCTACGAGCGGCTCAAGGGCAAGAACGGTGGCGCGACCTTGGTGCAGCCGTTGTCCACGGGCGCCACGTTCGCTCTCACCGAGAAGGCGCCCGGCGACAAGATTCCGCTGATCACCGCGGGCTATGGCCGCAGTGAAAGTCAGGACGGAACGGTCTTCAAGTGGAACTTCCCTCTGGCCGGCACCTACTGGCTCGCAGCGGATGCGCTGGTGCAGCACATCGGCAAGAAGGAAGGCGGACTGGACAAGCTCAAGGGCAAGAAAGTGGCCTTGGTGTACCACGACAGCCCTTACGGCAAGGAACCCATTGCGCTGCTGCAGGAGCGCGCAGCGCAACTGGGCTTCAGTCTTCAATTGCTGCCGGTGACCGCGCCGGGCGTGGAGCAGAAGGCTACTTGGCTGCAGGTGCGTCAGGCACGGCCCGATTACGTGCTGCTGTGGGGCTGGGGGGTGATGAATTCCACCGCGCTCAAGGAGGCACAGGCCACGGGCTATCCGCGCGAGAAGATGTATGGCGTGTGGTGGTCCGGTGCCGAACCGGACGTGAAGGACGTGGGCGAAGGCGCGAAGGGCTACAACGCCGTGACCATGCAGCACGGTGCCGAACCGCAATCCAAGGTGGTCAAGGACATCCTGACCCTGGTGCACGGCAAGGGCCAGGGCACAGGCCCCAAGGACGAGGTGGGTCAGGTGCTGTACATGCGCGGCGCCATGAGCGCCATGCTGGGCGTGGAGGGCGTGCGTGCCGCGCAGGAACGCTACGGCAAGGGCAAGATCATGACCGGCGAGCAAACGCGCTGGGGCCTGGAGAACCTGAACCTCACGCAGGCCAAGCTGGATGCGCTGGGATTCGCGGGCGTGATGCGCCCCATCAGCACTTCGTGCGCCGACCACATGGGATCCAACTGGGCGCGTGTGCATACCTGGGACGGCAAGAAGTGGAACTTCTCGTCCGATTGGCTGCAGGCTGACGAACAAATCCTCAAGCCGCTGGTCAAGAGCACGGCGGCCAAGTACGCCGCCGAGAAGAAGCTCACGCCGCGTACGCCGGCGGATTGTCAGTCTTGATCGGCGGAGCCGATCAAGACTGACAACCGCCATTCGGCCGTACCGACGGCACCCACCCCGACCCCCTCCCGCCCGGCGGGAGGGGCAGCGGCTGCAACGGCAGCCGCCATCCGAAAGTGTCGCAGTAGCGGGCCTTTCGGATGGTTCAACCGGACGCAACACCATGAGCAACCCCCAAATCGTTCTCAACGTCAACGGCATCGAGGTCATCTACAACCACGTGATCCTGGTACTCAAGGGCGTGTCGCTGCAGGTGCCACAGGGCAGGATCGTGGCCATCCTGGGGGGCAACGGCGCGGGCAAGACCACGACGCTGCGCGCCGTGTCCAACTTGCTACGCGGCGAACGGGGCGAGGTCACCAAGGGGTCGATCGAACTGCGCGGCGAGCGCATCGAAAACCTCTCTCCCGCAGACCTGGTGCGCCGCGGTGTGGTGCAGGTGATGGAGGGGCGCCACTGCTTCGCGCACCTGACGATCGAGGAGAACCTGCTCACCGGCGGCTACACGCGCCGGGACCGGGGCGAGATCGCCACGAATCTGGACAAGGTCTACAGCTATTTCCCCCGCCTGAAGACACGCCGCTCTTCACAGGCGGCCTACACCTCGGGTGGCGAGCAGCAGATGTGCGCCATTGGGCGCGCGCTCATGACCAACCCCAGCATGGTGCTGCTGGACGAACCGTCCATGGGCCTGGCGCCGCAGATCGTGGAGGAGGTGTTTTCCATCGTGCAGGATCTCAACGTCAAGGAGAAGGTCACCTTCCTGCTGGCCGAGCAAAACACGAACATGGCGCTCAAATACGCCGACTACGGCTACATCATGGAGTCGGGTCGCGTGGTGATGGATGGTGCTGCCTCGGAATTGGCCAGCAACGAGGATGTGAAGGAGTTCTACCTCGGTGTGGGGGGAGGCGAACGCAAGTCCTTCAAGGACGTGAAGAGCTACAAGCGCCGCAAGCGCTGGCTGGCATGACCATGGCACACCCCCAGGCTGCGCGCACTGTGTGTCGCTTCGCCACCCCCCTTGCAGGGGGCAATGCCAGTGGCCCGGCAAAGCCGGTTCCACGGCATTCCACGGTTGGGATGCGCCGTGCGTGGATTTTTGGTTGTAGCGGGAACAGCATCAGACAGAGGTCCAAATGACACAACACTACGACGCACTGGAAACGCGCGATCCGCAGGACCGCGAAGCTGCCCTGATGCAGGCTTTGTCGGCGCAGGTGGCCCATGCCCGCCAATCCTCCCCCGCCTTTGCCGACATCCTGCGCGACGTGGCGCCGCAGACCGTGACCAGCCGCGCCGCCCTGGCGCGGTTGCCCGTGACACGCAAGAGCGACCTGCACGAACGCCAGCGCAGTGAACGTGTGCGGGACGTGTTTGGTGGCTTCAGTGCCTTGCGCTTCGGTCCGGACATGCCGCGCGTGTTTTCCAGCCCGGGTCCGATCTACGAACCCGAGGGCACGGCGCGTGACTATTGGCGCATGGCGCGTGCCATCTTCGCCGCCGGCTTTCGACGTGGGGAACTTATCCACAACTGCTTCAGCTACCACTTTGTGCCTGCCGGTTCCATGATGGAGACTGGCGCCCATGCCTTGGGGTGCACGGTGTTCGCCGGTGGGACGGGTCAGACCGAACAGCAGGTGCAGGCCATGGCCGAACTGCAACCGGCCGGCTACATCGGCACACCCAGCTTCCTGAAGATCATCGTGGAAAAGGCCGCTGACATGGGTGTGGCCCTGCCCAGTGTGAAGAAGGCCATGTTCGGTGGCGAGGCCTACCCGCCCAGCCTGCGCGACTGGTTTGCCCAGCGCGGCATCCAGGGCTACCAGTGCTACGCCACGGCGGACCTGGGCCTGATCGCGTACGAGACCTCGGCACGCGAGGGGCTGGTGCTGGATGAGTCCGTAATCGTGGAGATCGTGCGGCCCGGCACGGGCGACCCTGTGCCCGACGGGGAGGTGGGCGAACTGGTCGTGACCAGCCTGAACCCGGCGTACCCGCTGATCCGCTTCGGCACCGGGGATCTGTCGGCCGTGCTGGGCGGGACCTGTCCCACGGGCCGCACCAATGTCCGCATCAAGGGCTGGATGGGGCGCGCGGACCAGACGACCAAGGTCCGTGGCATGTTCGTGCATCCGGCCCAGGTGGCCGACATCGTGCGGCGTTTTCCCGAAGTGGTGCGCGCGCGTCTGGTCGTCAGTGGGGAGATGGCCAACGACGCCATGACGCTGATGGTGGAGACAGCGTGCAGCGGGCCGGACGCCCTGACCAGCAAGCTGGGCGAGGCCATCCGCGATGTGACCAAGCTGCGCGGCGACGTGCAACTGGTCAGCCCAGGTACGCTGCCCAATGATGGCAAGGTGATCGAGGACGCGCGCAGCTACCGGTGAGTGGCGCCGCGTGCGGCGACGGACGCTTACGCCACTTCTCGGCCAGCGCTGGCCTGCCAGACACGGTACCAGTCCTCGACCGACAGCCGAACGTCCAGCGCCGCCACGGCTTCACGCAAGGCTTCCATGCGGCCCGAGCCTGTGACCGGCAGCGGGCGGGACGGATGCCGCAGGATCCACGCATAGGCGATGGTTGCCTGAGACACGCCGTAGGCATGGCCCAGTTCCCGCAGCGCGGTGCGCACGCGCTGCGCCTGTTCGTCCTGGCTGGTGAACAGGCGCCCGCCCGCCAGCGGCGACCAGATCATGGGGCGCAGACCCAGGTCCACGCACTGTTCCAGCGTGCCGTCTGCCAGGGCCTGCAACTGCAGGGGCGAGAACTCGATCTGATTCGTCACCAGCGGGTGGCGCCGGTGCAGCATGGCCAGTTGCGAGGCTGAGTGGTTCGACACTCCGAGATGCAGTACCTTGCCCTCGGCCTGCAAGTGGCGCAGGGTCTCGGACAGTTCATCCGGGTCCATCAGCAGGTCGGGGCGGTGGATGAGCAGCACGTCGATGTAGTCCGTGCGCAGGGCCCGCAACGAGGACTCGACCGAGGCCGTGACGTGGGCGCGCGAAGTGTCATAGCACTTGAGGCTGTGTCCCGGGCGCTGCGGCGACACCAGCTTGATGCCGCACTTGGTCACCAACTGCATGCGAGCGCGCAGGCCCGGCGCGGCGGCCAGCGCCTGGCCAAAGCGGTCTTCCACCGTGTAGCCGCCGTAGATGTCAGCGTGGTCGAAACTGGTGATGCCCAGGTCCAGGGCCTGCTCGATCCAGCGCGCCAGAGCAGGCGTATCCAGTTGCCATTGGGGCAGACGCCACAGGCCGGCGATGATGGGTGAAAGTTGCATGGTTGTTCCTCCTGCGCCACGGGCGCGTGAACCGACGCGACGGAGTATCCCCGGGCCGTGGGCCAGGGTCAATGAGACGCGTCGACCCTTCGCGAGTCTTGACCTATCATGCCCGCATGCGCAGGCCGTACGGGTTGGAGTGGCTGGTGGGAACGTGGTTGCTGTGGTCAGCCTGGGTGCCGTCGTGGGCGCAGGAGTTTCCCGCGCGGGACAAGGTGATTTCCATCATCGTGCCGGTCCCGGCGGGCGGACCGACGGACAAGGTCGCACGTGACCTGGCGCAGGCTCTGCGCCGGCCATTGGGCGTGACGCACATCGCGGTGGAGAATGTTGCCGGCGCGGGTGGATCCATCGGCGCCAACAAGGCAGCACGCTCCGGTCCGGATGGCTACACGCTGCTGCTGCACCACATCGGCATGGCGACCATGCCCACGCTGGTGCGCAACCTTGCCTTCAGCGTCGAGAACGACTTCGAGTACCTGGGGCTGGTGAACGAAGTGCCCATGACACTGGTCAGCAAGCCCTCCATGCCCGGCAGTACCTTCAAGGACCTGTCGGTCTGGATCATGCGAAACAAGGACAAGATCAATCTCGGGCATGCCGGGCCAGGATCGGCGTCCCATCTGTGCGGCTTGCTGCTGCAGTCGGCTCTGCAGACCGAGATGACGGCGATCGCCTACCGCGGCACCGCACCAGCCATGAAAGCCCTGATCAGTGGGCAGATCGATCTCATGTGCGACCAGACCACCAACACCACCGGTCAGATCGAGGCGCGCAAGGTCAAGGCTTTTGGCGTGACCACTGCGCATCGCTTGGCCACGACCGTGCTCAAGGACGTTCCCACGTTGCGCGAGTCCGGGCTGAAGGGGCTGGAGATCACCATCTGGCACGGCCTGTACGCCCCCAAGGGCACGCCGGTCAACGTGCTGGCGCGCCTGCACACCGCGTTGAAGAAGGCCCTGCACGACCCGGAGTTTCTGCGCAAGCAGGAGGCACTGGGGGCGGTGATCGTGTCCGACGAGCGCACGGAACCGGCGCAGCACAAGCGGTTCGTCGCAGCGGAAATCGCGCGCTGGAGCCCCATCATCCGGGCCGCCGGTGTGTATGCGGACTGAGCACAGGATTTGCTGCTATAATTCAAAGCTTAGCGGCTGTAGCTCAGCTGGATAGAGTACTTGGCTACGAACCAAGGGGTCGTGGGTTCGATTCCTGCCAGCCGCACCAACAAGAACAAGGGTCAGTGGGTTTTCCACTGACCCTTTTTTCTTGTCGGTGTCGGAATGACTATTTCACGGGATCGATCGGTGTCACCAGGTCGTTGCGCGCTTCGATGCATTCGGCCGCATCCAGGCACACATCCTCCCGGAACCTCTGTCCGGTGAGCAACACGCCAATGGGCAAGCCGCTGGTGGGATCACGGTCCGCGGGCACGCAAGCCGAGGGGAGGCCCAGCAGATTGGCCGCGACGACCGGGCGCATCATTTCAAGGGTGGCTGCGGCGCCGGCCGGGCTGGCGGCGTCAAATCCCTGCTCAAACGGCATTTGCGTCCAGGTTGGCGTCAGTACCAGGGGATGCTCAGCCATGAACTGCGACCAGGAACGGCCCAAACCGTCCCGCAATGCCAGCAATTGGGACATGGCAGCGACACTGGTCAGCGGTGCCACCTTGTCGTTGACGGCGGACAAGAACGCCTGGCCCCCCGCGCCCATGAGCGGTACCAGCTGTTCCATCACGGATGCGAAGTCCCCCAGCAGAAGACGCGCCCAGGTCTCCAGCACCTCCTCGTAGCGGGGCGGGCAGGCGTCGACAAGCTCGTATCCGGCGTTTGAAAGCGTATCCGCCGCGCGCCGCACCGCAGCGCTGACTACCGGGTCGCAGTGTCCACCGGGTGGCGCCGCCACCACCGCAACGCGAATCGGCCTGCGCGTTGCCGGGCCGTTCAGCGGGGCAGTGATGGACCACGGATCGCGCGGGTGTGCCCCCATCAACACCTGAAGGCCCAGACGCACGTCCGCAACCCGGCGCGCCATCGGTCCTTGGGCGTTCATCAACTGAACCGCCAGCAGGTGGTCCTCCGTCGGAACGAACCCGGCGTCCGGGACGCGTCCGGCCGAGGGGCGAATGGACGCGATGCCGCAGGCATTGGCCGGGTTGCGCAACGAGCCACCCAAATCATTGCCCAGGCCGATGGGGCTCATGCCGGTGGCCAGCGCGACTGCTTCACCTCCGCTGGAGCCGCCCGCGGTGCGCAAGGGGTTCCACGGATTGCGCGTGACGCCGTGCAGCGAGCTGTCGGTGCTGACGCGCAGTGCCATGTCCGGCACGTTGGTGCGACCGATCGGGATCGCGCCGGCGGCGCGCATGCGCTCTACCACCGGCGCGTCCAGTGGGACGATGGCATTGGCGAGCGCCGGAACCCCCCAGGTGGTGGGCAGGCCTGCCATGTCGATGTTCTCCTTGACCGTGCAGGGCACGCCGTGCAGGGGGCCGAGCAAGTCACCGCGGGCCACCGCCTCATCGGCCTTTGCGGCATCGGCAAGCGCTTCATTCGCGAGCACGCGAACGATCGCGTTCACGGATGGATTGACGGTTTCAATGCGCGCCAGGTGCGCCTGGACGACGTCTGTGGAGCTGACTTGCCTGTCAGCGATGAGCTTGGCGAGCTCGATGGCGGACCGTTGCCAGAGTGCGTCCATGAATGGCTCCTTGAGGTGGTGAGTGTTCGAACCGAAGGTCGTCAACGATGGCGTTCACGATCGCGGCAGTCTGGCCAATTCAGTCGCGCGGTGCTATCGTTCAATTGAACGATGTGTGCCCGCAGATCACTTCGGTTCCGACAACAGCACGGCAGTGTGCGCACCTGAAGGCAAGGATGAGTTGACATGCCCCGAAATCGGCTGCCCCCAACCCGAGACAATTCACGCGGGCCGGGTTGCCGGCAAGGGCGGACCCAGGCGAGAGCGGTCACGAAGGCCGGCATCCGCCCGTGCTCGGTGTCCTGACTGCGGTGCTGCTGGAACTGTATCCGCTGGCGCTGGCGTGCTCGGTTGGCGACTTCGAGCCACAGCTGTTTGGTTTGCTGCGCAAGGCATTCAAGTTCGACGCGGGGTGGGTCGGGCGTGTGGCCCTGACCGGAACGGGGCCGGTCATGCACAACAGTTTCCTGCACGGGCTGCCCTCGGCGTTTGCTTCAGAATGGGAGCGCGCCAAGCTGGACGACCCCCTGCTCAAACGCATCGGGACCCAACTCGACCTGGCATTGACGTTCTCAGGCGAAAAGCTCGCCATGTCACCGGCGTTTCGCGAGATCGTCAACCGCCACGGACTCTCGCACGCCCTCATTGGCATGCGTGAGGATCGAGCCCTGGGACTGCACACATTCCTTTCGCTGTACCGTCGCGGAACGGACCAGTCCTTCTCGTCCAGGGACAAACGCCTGATTTCGCTCCTGCTACCGCATATCGCATCCGCCACCAACCTGAACCGGGTGCACCAGATGGACCAGATCAAGGCCAAGGGAGGCGAGGAGCGCGTGAGTGTGGCGATCTGCGACACGCTGGGGATTCTGCAGTATGCGGATGATGCCTTTGCCGACCTGATGCGGCGCGAATGGGACAACTGGGCTGGTCCGAAGTTGCCCATGTGCATTGTCGGGGCTGATGCGGCTGGTGAGGCTCAACGCCACATCGGTCGCGCGGTGTTGTTTGACACGAGCGCGTTGGGGGATCTGCTGGTCATACGCGCACGGTCAAAGTCCGTGGTGGATGCGCTTTCGCCGCGTGAATTCACCGTCGCACAGCTGTTTGCCCACGGGCTGAGCTACAAGGAGGTGGCCCGTCGGCTTGGGCTCGCGCCGTCCACCGTTCGTCACCAGTTGCGCGAGGCCTACCGCAAGCTTGGCGTGCAGGACAAGGGACAGATTGCCTCGTTGATGAGTCGACACCTCCCCAACTGATCGCACCGGGGCGGCGACTCGGTGTCGTCACATGGCCCCTGTGAACCAGGCGTGGAGGTGTCCGCGTTGACGTCCCTGCCTCAGATGTCTTCCGGAACCATCTTGATGGCGCCGCAGGGGCACTCGGACACGCAGATGCCGCAGCCCTTGCAGTACTCGTAGTTGAAGTCGAAGCCCTTGCCGGGTCCGTGCTTGATGACCGCGTTGTCTGGGCACACGCCGTAGCAGTTGTCGCATTCAAAACAGTTGCCGCAGGACAGGCAGCGGCGTGCTTCGAACAGGGCGTTGCCTTCGTCCAGACCGCCTTGCACTTCCTCGAACGTGGACTGGCGCCGGATGATGTCCAGCATGGGGCGCACGGTCTTGGGCGCGTCGCTGTAGTACCAGGGGTTGAGCTTGTCGAAACTCGCCACCTCGTTCTTCGGCGCGGGCTGGTAAGCGCCGCCGCGCAGCCAGGCATCGATGTTGCGGGCCGCCTTCTTGCCGTGGCCGACGGCCACGGTCACGTTGCGCTCCGCGGGGACCATGTCTCCTCCGGCGAAGATGCCGGCATGGCCGGTCATCATCTGTGGATTGACCTGGACCACGCCGTCCTCCACCGTCAGTCCGGGGATGCCCTCGATCAGCGACAGATCCACGTCCTGGCCCAGCGCCAGCACCACGGAGTCCGCCTCCAGCGTCTCGAACTCGCCCGTGGGTTGCGGAAAGCCCTTTTCGTCCAGTGCCATCTTTTCCACGGTGATGGACGATTCGCCGGCCTGCTTGATGGTGGACAGCCACTTGATCATCACGCCTTCCTGCAGCGCCTCTTCCACCTCGAAGTCGTGCGCCGGCATCTTCTCGCGATTGCGCCGGTACACGATGATGGCGTCGGTGGCCCCCAGGCGCTTGGCGGTGCGCGCCACGTCGATGGCGGTATTGCCGCCGCCGTAGACCACGACCTTGCGGCCCAGCATGGGCTTGTCGGAGCCTTCCATGGATCGCAGCACCGACACCGCATCGAGCACGCGCGCGGAGTCGCCGGCCGGGATGAAGGCGCGTTTGGCAATGTGCGCCCCCACGGCCAGGAAGACGGCATCAAAGCCGCCGTCCTGCTTGGCTTGCAGCACGTTGCTGACCTTGGTGTTGTAGTGGATGCGCACACCCAGGTCCACGATGCGCTGCACCTCGGCGTCCAGCACCGGGCGTGGCAGCCGGTATTGGGGAATGCCAAATCGCATCATGCCGCCGGGCAGCGGGCCGGCCTCGTGCACGACGACCTCGTGCCCCAGTCGTGCCAGATGATAGGCCGCCGACAGACCCGACGGCCCCGCGCCCACGACCAGTACCTTCTTGCCGGAGGGCGCCGCGGGACGATCGAAGGCCCATTTCTGGGCGATGGCCTGGTCCCCCAGGAAGCGCTCCACCGAGTTGATGCCCACGGGCGCGTCCAGTTGACCGCGGTTGCACGCGCCTTCGCAGGTGTGGTAGCACACGCGGCCCATGACGGCGGGGAAGGGATTGTCCTGAACGAGCACGCGCCAGGCCTGCTGGTAGTCGCCAGATTCGGCGTGGAACAGCCACGCCTGGATGTTCTCGCCCGCCGGACACTGGTGATTGCAGGGTGGGATGCGGTGCAGGTACACCGGGCGCGAGGTGCGCCAGGAGCCGGTGTGGTTGGCCAGCGAACTGCCGACGTCCAGGGTGATGGCAAAAGGTTTCTGCATGGTGTTTACTCCTGCGGGTCCAGCAAGCCGAAGCGGCGGATATTGCGGTCCGCCATGGCTTGCAGCCGCGCGATGGTGGCGGTGTCGGGCTCCTTGCCAAAGAGGTGCGCAAAGCGCTTCTGTGGCTTGAGGAAGTCCTCGATCGGAATGCGGTGGCGGATCTTGGAAACGCCCGTGACCTCGCCGCGTTCTGCTTCGTATACCGGGAAGAAGCCGCTCTCGTGAGCCAGCCGTGCCAGCCGTATGGTGTCGTGCGAGGGAGCACCCCAGCCCAGCGGGCAGGGCACGAAGATGTGGATGTAGCGCGCGCCGCGGATGCCCATCGCCTTGGTCACCTTGTACTCCAGGTCACGCAGATCGGCCACGGTGGCCGTGGCCACGTAGGGGATCTCGTGCGCCATGGCGATCTGCGGCAGGTTCTTGCCTTGACCGAACACGTTGCCGGGCTGCGGTCCGACGGACATGGTCGTGGCCGTGCGCGCGGCCGGCGGCGTGGCCGACGAACGCTGCACGCCCGTGTTCATGTAGGCCTCGTTGTCGTAGCAGATGTAGAGCACGTCGTCGTTGCGTTCGAACATGCCCGACAGGCAACCGAACCCAATGTCCGTCGTGCCGCCGTCGCCACCCTGCGCGACGACGCGCACATCGGAGCGACCCTTGACGCGCATGGCCGCCGCAATGCCCGTGGCCACGGCCGCTGCGTTGCCAAACAGTGAGTGAATCCATGGCATCTGCCACGAGGTCTCAGGGTAGGGTGTGGAGAACACCTCCAGGCAACCGGTGGCGTTGGCCGCGATCAGCTGGCCGCTGGTGGCCTGCATGGCGGCGTCGATGGCATAGCGTGCGCCCAGGGCCTCGCCGCAGCCTTGACAGGCGCGGTGACCGGAGTTGAGCGAGTTGTTGCGCTGGGTATTGGCCTGCACGCTGCGCTGTTCTGGCGCCAGCAGACGGTTGCCGACGGTGAAAGTGCCGGTCTGGTAGAACTTGACGACTGTTTGTTCCATGAGTTGCCCCTAGCCTATGCGTGAAGACACGGTGCCAATGTCGCGCAGGATGCCCTCGGCCACCGGTCCCGAGCGGCGCTGCTTCTTCTCGCGTTCCAGCACCCGGTTGACGATTTCCCAGTTCAGGTCGAGGAAGGTCAGCAGTTCCAGCTTGTCTGCGATCGCGTCTTGCAGCAACTTGTGCAGGGAGGTCTTGGTGATGGCCCGTCCGCCCAGGCCGGCGATCACGGTCAGCACGGGTTGTGGCCGATTGCGCACGGCACTGCGCACATCGCGAGAGACGATGCCGCCGATGCCCACCGCGAAGCACTTCTCGACGACCACGATGCGCTTGGCATGGGCCGTGGCGTCGCGGATGGCCGAGATCGGGAACGGGCGGAACGAGGTGATGCCGAGCACGCCCACCTTCACACCCTCGCGACGCAGGTCGTCCACCGTGTCCTTTATGGTGCCCAGCACGGAGCCCAGGGCGATGACGATGGTTTCTGCATCCTCCAGCCGGTACGTCTTGATCAGCCCGCCGGAATCGCGGCCGAAGACCTGCTTGAACTCGTCGCCAATCTGAGGGATCAATTCCAGTGCCTGCATCTGCTTGGCATGCGCCAGGTAGCGCACCTCGGTGAACGCCTCGGGACCCACCATGGCACCGATGGTCACGGGATCATTGGGGTCCAGCACCTGGCGCGGTTCGTAGGGCGGCAGGAAACGGTCCACCTGCGCCTGGTCGGGCATGTCCACGCGCTCGTAGGCGTGGGTCAGGATGAAACCGTCCATGCACACCATCACCGGCAGCGACAACTCCTCGGCGATGCGAAACGCCTGGATATGCAGGTCCAGCGCCTCCTGGTTGCTCTCGGCGAAGATCTGAATCCAGCCGGCGTCGCGCATGGACATGCTGTCGGTGTGGTCGTTCCAGATGTTGATGGGCGCGCCGATGGCGCGGTTGGCCACGGTCATGACGATGGGCAGGCCCAGGCCCGAGGCGTTGTACACGGCCTCGGCCATGAACAGCAGGCCTTGGCTGGCGGTGGCCGTGTAAGCGCGCGCGCCCGCGGCGGAGGCGCCGATGGCCACGCTCAGCGCGGCAAATTCCGACTCGACGTTGATGAATTCGCAGCGCTGCAGTTCGCCGGATTTCACCATCTCGCCCAGACCCTCAACGATGTGGGTCTGGGGCGAGATCGGGTACGCGCAAATCACTTCGGGACGGCTCAGGGCAACGGCCTGCGCCACGGCATGTGAGCCTTCACATTGTTTAAGCATGCTGCACCTTCTGTTTTTGTTCCATCACGACGTCATAGGCTTCGCGCGCGGCGTCCATATTGCCCTGCGCCACGGCACCGTGAAACTTCTGCTGCACGGCGGCGTGCACCGCGTCCAGCGTGATGAGCCCGCCCAAGGCCGCGAACGCACCCAGCAGGGGCACGTTGGGCACGGGACGGCGCACGTACTTCATGGCAAGTTCCGTTGCCGGCACGGTGAGCAGGTGCTCACCGCGGAAGTCGCGCACGAAGTCGCCCAAGCCAAGTTGGTCGAAGGTGCGCGTGGTGTTGATGAGGATGTAGCCATCGCGCTTGAGGCCGCTGAATACATCCACCTGATGCAGCAGCGTCGGATCCTGGATGATGAGCGCATCGGGTTGCATGATGGGCTCACGCAAACGGATTTCCTGGTCATCCATGCGGCAAAAGGCCACGACGGGCGCGCCCGTGCGCTCCGAACCAAAGCTGGGAAACGCTTGGGCGTGGCGTCCACCGAGAAACGCCGCGATGGACAGCATCTCGGCGCCGGTGACGACGCCTTGGCCGCCACGTCCATGTATTCGAATTTGAAACATTGCTTGCCTTTCCGTACGTTTCCAATGGCGCTGATCGTGCCGCAGCCGGGAATTCCGGTCTTGATTTGCATCAATCAATGTCGCCGCCCGCCGCTTGGGAGGTGCGCAACGGACACGCTAGACTGGACAAATACAACGGATTTCTGGATGACCGCGATGAGCAAGGCCTTTACGCGAGAGAGTGACCACGAGGACGATGGCGATGGCCCCGCACCCGCGCCGCTGCCCTCAGGTGCGAAAAACTACATCACGCCCGCAGGCTATGCCCGCTTGCGCGCCGAACTGCGGGAGCTGATGGATGTGGAGCGCCCGCGTGTGGTGGACATCGTGCATTGGGCCGCCAGCAACGGTGACCGTTCGGAAAACGGCGACTACCTGTATGGCAAAAAGCGTCTGCGCGAGATTGATCGACGCATCCGGTTTCTGACACAGCGCCTGGAAATCGCGGTGGTCACCGACCCGAGCGCACATGTGGGCAGCGATCAGGTGTTCTTTGGTGCCACCGTAACCTACCTGCAGGCAGACGGACTGGAACGCACGATCGCCATCCTGGGGGTGGACGAAGCCGACAGCCTGCAGGGGCAGGTGAGCTGGATTTCGCCAATTGCGCGTACGCTGCTCAAAGCGCGCGTGGGAGACGTGCTCAAGCTCGTGTCGCCACTGGGTGTGCAGGACATCGAGATACTCGACGTGCGCTATCCAGCGGCCACATCCGACTGATCCGGTGGTATGTGTCGACCTCAGGCGCTGGAATTGGCGGGCTTGATCCGGACCGCGCTCAACACGAAGGGAATGCGTTTGAGTTTCTTGAGCGCGACTTCCAGATGCGCAGTATCACGCACCGTGACGATGAAACGCAGATCGGTCGTATCCTGGGCTTCCTCCTCGCCCATGTCCACATGGTTGATATCCACCTCCGCCGCGGCCAAGGCCGCAGCCACGCGCGCCAGCACACCCTTGCCGTTACGAACCGAGACGACGATGCCGGTTTCAAAGGATCGCTGCAACTCGTCGCTCCATTCGACCGCCGTGAAGCGCTCGCTGTCCTTGTGCTGCAACCGGCCAGCCACCGCGCAATCGGCGGCATGCACCATCAGACCCTCGCCTCGGCCCAGGTAGCCGACGATGCGCTCTCCCGGGATGGGACGGCAGCACAGTGCGTAGCGCACGGACGTGTTTTCGCTGCCATCCAGCACCACGACGGGTTGCAGCCCCTGCTCGGCGGCACTGTAGCGCTCGCGTGTGATCAGCACGGCGTCCGGTTTGGCTCCGTTTTCGATGAGCAGGGTCGCCAGCCGCTTGGCCACGATGCTGGCGATACGCCGGCCCAGCCCGATCTCCACCAGCAGCTCGCTGCGGTTCTTGTTGCCAGTGAAGCGCAGCAGCTTGTCCCAGACGGGCTGACTCTTTCCCTGGGCAGGGGGCAGGGATTCCATGCCCTCGGCGCGCAGCGCGTGCACCAGCAGTTTTTCGCCCAGGTTTTCGGATTCGACGTGGGCCTGGGTCTTGAGGTAGTGACGGATCTTGGACCGTGCCCGCCCAGAGCGCACGAACGACAGCCAAGCTGGATTGGGTTCCGACGTCTGGGAGGTGATGACCTCGATCATGTCCCCATTCTTGAGCTCGGTGCGCAAGGGTGACTCCGTGCCATTGATCCGGGCGGCCACGGCGCGGTCTCCGATCTTGCTGTGAATGGCGTAGGCGAAGTCCACGACGGTGGCGCCGCGCGGCAGCGTCATGATCTGGCTCTTGGGCGTAAAGACGTACACCGCGTCGGAAAACAGATCCACCTTCACGTGGTCCCAGAACTCGGCGGCGTCGCGCGTTTCCTGCTGGATGTCCAGCAGTGACTGCAGCCACTGGGTGCCCAGACGGTCTGCGGTTACGGTGTCGGCCTCGCCGGTCTTGTAGAGCCAGTGCGCGGCCACGCCGGACTCGGCCACCACATCCATGGCTTCGGTGCGCAACTGGAATTCGACGCTCACACCGGCCGGACCCACCACCGTGGTGTGCAGCGACTGGTAGCCGTTGATCTTGGCGATGGCGATGTGGTCCTTGAACTTGCCGGGCAAGGGTTTGTAGAGTTGGTGCAGGATGCCCAGGCCCGTGTAGCAGTCCAGGGCAGTCGGCAGGATCACGCGGAAACCGTAGATGTCGGTTACCTGGGCGAAGCTCAGGTGCTTTTGCTTCATCTTGCGGTAAATCGAGAACAGCGACTTCTCGCGTCCGGCCAGACGCAGGGCCAGGCTTTCGGTCGTGAACGCAGTTTCCACCTGGCGCTGTACCGTGTGCAGCAGATCGCGACGTCGGCTGCGCGCCTTGAGCAGCGCCTTGGTCAGGATGGTGTAGCGCCACGGATGCAGGTACCGCAGCGACAGGTCCTGCAGTTCGCGGTAGGTCTGGTTCAGCCCCAGCCGATACGCGAGCGGGGCGTAGATGTCCAGCGTTTCCCGCGCCGTCCGGCCCCATTTTTCGCGTGGCACATCAGACAGGGTGCGCATGTTGTGCGACCGGTCCGCCAGCTTGATCAGGATGACGCGCACGTCCCGGGCCATGGCCAGCAGCATCTTGCGAAACGATTCGGCCTGGCTTTCCTCACGCGTGTTGAAGCGCAGCCGATCCAGCTTGGTGAGTCCATCCACCAGTTCGGCCACCGGGGCACCAAAGCGCTCGATCAGATCGGTCTTCGTGACGCCGCAATCCTCCATGGCGTCGTGCAGCAGCGCGGCCATCAGGGCCTGGGCATCCAAACGCCAGTGCGCGCACTGCGCCGCGACGGCGATGGGGTGCGTGATATAGGGTTCGCCGTTGTTGCGCAACTGCCCCAGGTGCGCTTCGTCGGCAAAACGGTAGGCCTGGCGCACCTGCTCGATGCTGGTGGCGTCCAGATAGTCCAGCTTGGCCATCAGTGCCGCGAAGCTGGCGGCCGCCGCCTTGCCGCTGGCCGCCGTGGCTCGGGCGATTTCTCCCACCGCGGGTGTGGCTGATGAAGATGGAACCGAGGCCGCTTTCATGCCTCAAATGTAGCGTGTCCGCGGCGCCGCCGAGTCGTGATGTGGTAATGGGCGGACACAAAAAAAGCACCGTTGCGGTGCTTTTTTGAGGGAGCCGGGCGCCGGTCTCAGACCGGAACCTTCTTCAGCATCTCCAGACCCACCTTGCCAGCCGCGATTTCACGCAGTGCCGTCACGCCGGGCTTGTTGCGGCTTTCGATCTTGGGAGCGTGGCCCTGACTGAGCATGCGCGCGCGGTAGGTGGCAGCCAGCACCAACTGAAAGCGGTTTGGAACCAGTTCGAGACAATCTTCAACGGTAATGCGTGCCATGGTTACTCCGAAAAACTAGCCAATGTTCAAGGCGGTGAAAGTGTCGGCCCGTGCGCGGCGTTGCGCGGCGAACTTCAGGCGTTGGGCGTGGACTATCGCTTTGAGGTCGAAAAGCGCCCGGTCAAATACCTCGTTGATTATAACGAAGTCAAACTGGTGCACTTGTTTCATCTCGTCCGCGGCGTTCTTCAGGCGAACCTCAATCATGTCCGGCGGATCTTCGCCCCGGCGCTCCAGTCGCGAGCGCAACTCATCCCAACTGGGAGGCAGGATGAAGATCAGGACGGCGTTGGCGAAGATTTTTTTTACCTGGATGGCGCCCTGGTAGTCGATCTCCAGCACGACATCGGCGCCCTGGGCCACGCGCTCCTCGATCATCTTGCGCGAGGTGCCGTAACGGCGCCCGTGCACCTGCGCCCACTCCAGGAACGAGTTGGTCTGCACCATGGCGTCGAACTCCGCGTCGGATGTGAAGAAGTACTCCCGCCCGTGCTTTTCCTGGCCCCTGGGAGCGCGGGTGGTGTGCGACACCGAAGGCTGCACACGTGCGTCGAGCTCCATCAGCGCCTTGACCAGACTCGATTTTCCGGCGCCGCTGGGAGCGGCCACCACGAACAGGTTTCCCGGGTAGTCCATACGATTCAAGCGTCCAATTTCGCGAAAGAACAGGGGGTCATTCCAGGTTTTGCACTTGCTCGCGCATCTGCTCGATCAGCACCTTCATGTCCACGGAGATGCGGGTCAGTTCCAGGGCCGCCGACTTGGAACCCAAGGTGTTGGCTTCGCGGTGCAGTTCCTGGATCAGGAAATCCAGGCGCTTGCCGATGTCCCCGCCCTTGCCCAGCAGACGTTCGATCTCGTCCAGATGCGAGTCCAGCCGGGTGAGTTCCTCGGCCACATCAATGCGGATGGCGAACGCCGTCGCTTCCGTCAGGGCGCGGTCCAGCGCGGCTTCAGGCAGCGACGCGCCGTCGGCCAGCGCCATGGCCTCCTTCCAGCGCTCGAGGAAACGATGCCGCTGTTGTTCCACCAGCACCGGTACCATGGGCTGCGCCTGTTGCGCCAAGGTACGCAACTGGGCGATACGCTCCAGCAGCATCGTCGCCAACCGGGCACCTTCGCGGCATCGGGCCGCGAGCAGTTCATCCAGGACCTGATCCAGGAGCTCCAGCACCTGCGCGTCCTGCCAGGTGTGCGACGTGCTTCCTTCCGCAATGCCCAGACGGACGACATCGGCCACGCTCAGTGGCACCGCTGTCGGAAGCCATGCCAGCACGTTGTCCTGCAGGGTGTTCAGACGCTGCAGCAGGCGCGTCGAGGGTTCCACCAGAACCGCATCCGTAGTGGCCACCAGATTCAGGCGCAATTCCACCTTTCCGCGTTTGAGCCGGGCGTTGATCCGTTCACGCAGGGCTGGCTCTACATGCCGCAACTCTTCTGGCAATCGCAACACGAGGTCCAGGAACCGGCTGTTCACCGAGCGGATTTCGAGTGCCAGACGAGACGCCGACGCGGTCTGCGCCGCGCTGCCAGGGCTCGTCGGCGCGCTGTCGAGCTGGGCGCTGGCGTAACCGGTCATGCTGTAAACTGCCATGGAGACTTGTCTGTTGTTGCGAGACCTCGAAGAATAACCGGGTTCGCGTGCGCCGCCCCATCATGCAACCGAAAAATATCCCCACCGTCAAGCCCGCTCCGCTGCCTCCCGATACCGTGATCGGCGGCTACCGCATCGTGCGCAAGCTGGCCGCCGGCGGGTTCGGGGTGGTGTATCTGGCGGTGGACGATCAGGGCACGCAAGTGGCCGTCAAGGAGTACCTTCCCGCCTCACTGGCCTCGCGCCAACCCGGCACACTGGCGCCCTACGTGGCGCCGGAGAAGCAGTCTCTGTACCGGCTGGGGCTGAAGAGTTTCTTCGAAGAAGGGCGTTCCCTGGCGCAGATTTCGCACTCGTCCGTGGTGGGGGTATTGAACTTCTTCCGTGAGAACGAGACGGTTTACATGGTGATGAACTACCTGCAGGGCGCGACGATGCAGGACTACATCATCACGGCGCGGGAACGCAAGAAGGAAAAGATATTCAGCGAGTCCACGATCCGGTCGCTGTTTGATGAGGTGTTGCGCGGTCTGCGCATCGTGCATCAGCACAAGATGCTGCATCTGGACATCAAGCCCGCCAACATCTTCATTTCCGATGATGACCGGGCCGTGCTGATCGATTTCGGCGCAGCCCGCGAAGTGCTGAACAAGGAAGGCAACTACGTGCGCCCCATGTACACGCCCGGTTTCGCCGCCACCGAGATGTACCGGCGCGACGGCGTCATGGGCCCCTGGACGGACATCTACGCCATCGGTGCCTGTATCTACGCGTGCATGCAAGGCTATCCACCGCTGGCCGCGCCACAACGTCAGGAGAAGGATAAACTGGAACTGGCGCTGTCGCGTCTGCGCGGCGTGTACTCGGACAACCTGATCGAGATGGTGCTGTGGTGCATGGCGCTGGACCCCAACCAGAGACCCCAGTCCGTGTTTGCCCTTCAAAAGGAGCTCAGCAATGAGGGCGAGCGGCGCTACACCAAACTGACCTTGACCGAGAAGATGCGTCTAAAGATCAACAGCCTCGTGACCGGGAAGAGGGACCCGTCCGTGGCTGATTCCAGCGTACCCGTCCGCAAGTCATGAAGTTTTCCGTCTTCCAGGTCAGTCGAAAGGGCGGCCGTCCCCTGAACGAGGACCGCATGGGCTATTGCTACACGCGCGAGTCTGGCCTGTTTGTTCTGGCCGATGGCATGGGCGGGCACCCCGAGGGTGAGGTGGCGGCACAAATGGCGCTGGAAACCATTGCGGCGCTTTACCAGAAGGAGGCCAGGCCCGTCATTCAGGACGTGCCGGATTTCCTGTCTTCGGCCCTGATGGCGGCGCACCACTCGCTGATCCGTTACGCCAGCGACAAAGCCATGCTGGATACGCCGCGTACCACCATCGTCGCCGTGGTCGTGCAGGGAACCAGTGCCACCTGGGTGCATTGCGGTGACTCACGCCTGTATCTGGTGCGCGAAGGCGAACTGGTTTCGCGCACGCAGGACCATTCGTTCGTGGAGCAGCACCGCTCCGGAGTCATTGCTGCGCCCTATGCGAACCGCAACGTATTGTTTACCTGCCTGGGTTCCCCCACCAAACCCGTGATCGACGTCACCGGTCCGGTGCAATTGCGACAGGGGGACAAGATCCTGCTTTGTTCGGATGGCCTGTGGGACAGCCTGCGTGAATCCGACATCGTGGAGCAGTTGACCGCTCAGCCCGTGTCCCAGGCCGTGCCCAGTCTGGTCGACCAGGCCCTGCGCAACGCCGGCGCACGCAGCGACAACGTATCGGCGATCGCGCTGGAATGGGAGACACCCGATGCCTTCGAGTCCACGCGCAACATCTCCACCGAGGACATTGCGGATGGCGAGTTCGCGTCCACCTTCCAGGATTCCGCCTTGGGCTTGCTCGAGGAAGACCTGGACGATGTCAGCATCGAGCGCTCCATCGCCGAAATCAACGAAGTGATACGCCGCACCGCGGCCAAGAAGCAGTAGCACGCACGGGTCCCACCCGTCGCCCATTCCACGGAACCTCCCCACATGACATCTTTTGCACGCAGCGGCGACCGCGCCGCCGATCAATTGCGCCCGGTACGCATCACCCGTGGCTACACCATGCACGCCGAAGGCTCTGTGTTGATCGAGTTCGGCAATACCAAGGTGTTGTGCACCGCGTCGGTGGAGGAGAAGGTTCCACCGCACAAGCGGGGTAGTGGCGAGGGTTGGGTCACGGCCGAGTACGGCATGCTGCCGCGCTCCACGCACACGCGCAGCGATCGCGAGGCCGCGCGCGGCAAGCAAAGCGGCCGTACCCAGGAGATCCAGCGCCTGATTGGTCGCTCGCTGCGCACGGTGTTTGACCTGAAGAAGCTGGGCGAGCGCACCATCCAGCTTGACTGCGACGTGCTGCAGGCCGATGGCGGCACGCGCACCGCCAGCATCACGGGCGCCTTTGTCGCGGCGCAGGATGCCGTGAACCTGCTTCTCGCAAGCGGCAAGCTCGCGGAGTCGCCCATCACCGCCAGCGTGGCCGCGATTTCCGTGGGCATCGTGCAGGGGACGCCGCTGCTGGACCTGGAGTACACGGAAGACTCCGCCTGTGACACCGACATGAACGTGGTGATGACCGGCGCCGGCCATTTCGTGGAGGTGCAGGGCACGGCCGAAGGCGCGGCGTTCTCGCGCCAGGAAATGGACACCCTGCTGGCCCTGGCGGACAAGGGCATTGGCGAACTCATCGTCTTGCAGCAGCGGGCGCTGGCCGTACCCTTGCGCACCAGCGCAACCTGAATGTTCAACGGGACGCACGCACCATGAAAATCGTCTTGGCATCCAACAACCCGGGCAAGCTGGCGGAACTCCAGCTCATGTTCGCGCCGTTGGGCGTGCAACTGCTGCGCCAGGCCGAGTTGGGCATTCCCGAGGCGCCAGAGCCTTACCATACCTTCATCGAAAACGCCCTGGCGAAGGCGCGCCATGCCAGTGAGCACAGCGGCCTGCCCGCGTTGGCGGATGACGCCGGTCTGTGCGTGGACGCCTTCGGCGGTCTGCCCGGCGTGCAGACCGCCTACTACGCCACCCAGTTTGGTTACGAGAAGAGCGACGACAACAACGTGCGTGCGCTGCTGGAGCAGATGCAGGGCGTGGCGCAGCGGCGCGCGGCGATGGTGAGCACGCTGGTGGCCGTGCGCTCGCCACACGATCCGGAACCGCTCATCGCGGTGGGTCGCGCAGTGGGTGAGATCGCGCGTGCGCCTGTGGGAGGCAACGGTTTTGGCTTCGATCCGGTGATGTTCATCCCCGAGTTCGGTCAGACCTTTGCGCAACTGCCGCTGGACGTGAAGAACGCCCACAGTCACCGCGGCAAGGCGGCGCGCGACATGCTGCAATTGATGCGCGAGCGCTGGTTTTGATGACACTCCCCTCCGTTGCTTGCCACGACGCGCGGCATTACCAGCGACCCGGCACCTTGCATCTGACGACACTGCCGCCGTTGTCGTTGTACGTGCACGTGCCCTGGTGCCTGAAGAAGTGCCCCTACTGCGATTTCAATTCCCACGAACTGGGGCGTGACGCCGAGCCGGGCGCGGTGGCGGGCCAGTTGCCGCAGCAGCGCTATCTGGATGCCTTGCGCGCCGATCTGGAGGCGGCCTTGCCGCTGGTGTGGGGGCGGTCCATCCACAGCGTGTTCATCGGCGGGGGCACGCCCAGCCTGCTGACCCCCGAAGGCGTGGATCGCCTGCTGGGCGACATTCGCGCACGCCTGCCGCTGTTGCCGGGCTGCGAGATCACGCTGGAGGCCAACCCTGGCACGTTCGAGAGAGCGCGTTTTCGCGCTTTCCGCCAGGCCGGCGTGACACGCCTGTCGGTGGGCGTGCAAAGCTTTGACGATGCGCACCTGCAAGCCTTGGGACGGGTGCACGACCGCGCCCAGGCCGTGGCCGCGCTGGAAGAGGCTGCGCAATCGTTCGAGACCTTCAATCTGGACCTCATGTATGCCCTGCCGGGGCAGACCCTGCAGGGGCTGGAGCGCGACCTGGACATGGCCCTGTCGTTTGATCCCAAGCACCTGTCGATCTACCACCTCACGATCGAGCCGAACACACGGTTTGCCAAGTTTGCGCCGGAGTTGCCCCAGGACGATGTCGCCTATGCCATGCTGGACCGCATCGTGGAGCGCACAGCTCTGGCCGGTCTTGAGCGCTACGAGGTCTCGGCCTTTGCGCAACCCGGGCACCGCTGCCGGCACAACCTGAACTACTGGGAGTTTGGCGACTATCTGGGCGTCGGTGCCGGCGCCCACAGCAAGCTCAGCTTCGCGCACCGTGTGCTGCGCCAGGTGCGCTATCGTGAGCCGCGACGGTACATGGAGCAAGTCGCCAGCGGGCAGGCCGTGGCGCAGTCGGACGAGGTGGCGCGGGTCGACCTGCCGTTTGAATTCATGCTCAATGCCTTGCGCTTGCGCGAAGGTTTCGCGCTGGCCCGGTTTTCCGAGCGCACGGGCCTGGCGGTCACCGCGATCCAGGACGCGCTGGAGCAGGCCGAGGCGCGCGGTCTGATCGAGCGAAACCTCACGCACGTGCGTCCCACGGCACGAGGCTTCGATTTCCTGAGTGACTTGCAGGAACTGTTCCTGCCTTCCCCATGACTGGCGACACCCCTCAACCCCCCAATCTGTTTGACCAGATGGGCGGCGAAGCCCGCGTCAAGGCGCTGGCCGAACGCTTTTACGACCTCATGGACCTGGAGCCCGCTTACGCCCAACTGCGGGCTGCCCACGGCCCGTCGCTGGACAGTGCGCGGGACAAGCTGTTCTGGTTCCTGTGCGGTTGGCTGGGCGGCCCGCAGCACTATGTGGAGCGCTTCGGACATCCCCGATTGCGCGCGCGTCACCTGCCGTTTGCCATCGGAATCCAGGAGCGCGACCAATGGCTGGCCTGCATGGACCAGGCCATGGGCGAGGTGGGCGTGGAGGAGGGCCTGCGCGTCCGGTTGCGCCAGTCGTTCTTCCAGACCGCGGACTGGATGCGCAACCAATAAGCTTTGCCCCGACGCTCGCCCACGGTGTGTGGCTCGCTGCCCCCCGAGGGGGCCCTCGCGCCTTGGGACGGCCCGGCGGCGCTCAGCCCGGCGCCAGCAGCACCAGCAGGGCGCCAGCGCCACCGTCCGCGGGGCGCGCCTGCACGTAGGCCAGCACCTGGTTCTTCTGCATCAACCAGCTGAGCACGCGGTTCTTGAGCACCGGCGTCTTGCCGGGTGAACCCAGCCCCTTGCCGTGCACCACGCGCACGCAGCGTATGCCCTGCTTGTGGGCTTCGCGGATGAAGCTGGCCAACGCCTCGCGGGCCTGTTCGCTGCGCAGGCCGTGCAGGTCGATCTCTCGCTGCACGGCCCAGTCGCCACGGCGCAGCCTGCGCGTCACGTCGGCGCCCACGCCGGGCCGGGCATAGCTCAGGTCGGCATCGGTGTCGAGCAGGCTGGCGGCATCGAAGTCGTCGCTGAGCGAGGTGCGCAGCACTTCCTGCTGGTCGCGCAGGCGTTGCGCCGGCACCGGTGCCGGGCGTTGCTGCGCCGCCGGTGCGCGCCCGGCCGGAGTCAGCGGTGTCACTTTCCCGATGGCCGTCTGGAACAGTCTTTGATGGGCCTGCTGCTGTCGCTGCGCGGCTTCCCGCGCGGCCTGTTCCGCCACTTGCCGCGCCTGTTGTTCGGCCAGTTGCTGCTTGATCTGTTTGAGCTCGGCCAGGCTCTTGATGCGCGTCACACCAGGCCCTTTTCCGCCATGGACAGGGCCGTGCCGGGTGCCACGATCACATGGTCCAGCACGCGCACGTCCACCAGGGCCAGGGCTGCCTTGAGGGTGCGCGTCAGGGCTTCGTCGGCGCTGGAAGGTTGCACGCTGCCGCTGGGGTGGTTGTGCGCCAGGACCACAGCGGCGGCCTGGTGCTGCAGGGCGTGCAGCACGACTTCGCGCGGGTACACGCTGGTCTGCGTGAGGGTGCCGCGAAACAGCTCCTCCAGTGCCAGCAGGCGGTGCTGCGCGTCCAGGAACAGCACGGCAAAGACCTCGTGCCCACGGTTGCCCAACTGCAACTGCAGGTAGTGCTTGACGGCGTCGGGTGTGTCGAACACCGGGCGGTCCTTGAGCTGCTGCGCCAGCGCACGCCGCGCCAGTTCCAGCACGGCCACCAGTTCGGCGCGCTTGGCCGGTCCCAGGCCCTTGATACGTTTGAGGTCGTCGGCGCTGGCGTGCAGCAGGCCGGCGATGCCATCGAAGCCCGGTTCGTCCGCGTTCTTGCCGCCCAGTTGCAGCAACTCGTGCGCCATTTGCAGTACACCCTTGCCCTTGATGCCGGTGCGCAGCAGCAGAGCCAGCAACTCCGCATCGCTCAACGCGGCGGGGCCACGGGCCAGCAGCTTCTCGCGTGGACGGGCGTCGGGGGGGAGTTGTTTGACGGTCATGAAGCGGGGACTCTGAGGGCGCCGCAGCGCAGGGCAGGGCGGCTTTCTACAATGCGGCCAGTTTATCGGGACTTTCATGACGCACGCCATTCCATCGTCCGCGCCCACGGTGCAGGCCCATTCCTTTCTGACCTTGCACTATCGCCTGAGCGGTCCTGCGGGTGCCATCATCGACACCTTTGCCGACAAGCCCGCGACCTTCACGCTGGGTTCGGGCGCACTGTCGCCGGCACTGGAACAGCATCTGTTGGGGTTGGCGGAGGGCACGCGTGCCAGTTTCGACATCCCGGCGGGCGAGGCCTTCGGGCCGCGCAACCCCCAAATGCTGCAATGGCTTGCACGCCAGGTGCTCACGCAGATGGGCGATCCGCACGAAACCTACGAACCCGGCGACGTGGTGCAGTTCCCTACGCCCGACGGACGGGGTCAGTTCGCAGGCGTGGTGCGGCAGTTGCGCACTGACGAGCGCGGCGAGGCCGTGCTGTTCGACTTCAACCACCCCCTGGCTGGCGAAACCGTGACCTTCGAGGTCCATCTGTTGGGGGTGCTATGAACAATGGCAACGAGACGCGAAGCGGCCAGCGTGGGGAGAGCATGAGCACCGCCGGGCCGTCCCATGGGGTCAGCGCCATTGTGTTGGCGGAACCGCGCGGCTTTTGCGCCGGCGTGGATCGCGCCATCGAGATCGTGGAACGGGCCCTGCAGAAGTTTGGCGCGCCCGTCTACGTGCGGCACGAGATCGTGCACAACACCTTTGTAGTGAATGACCTCAAGGCCAAGGGCGCCATTTTCATCGAGGACATGGACGATGTGCCCGCCAGCGCCACCCTGGTGTTTTCCGCGCACGGTGTGAGCAAGGCGGTGCAGCAAGAAGCGCAGGCGCGGGGCTTTCGGATCTTCGATGCCACCTGTCCGCTGGTGACCAAAGTGCACGTGGAAGTGGCCAAGCTGGCGCGCGAGGGCTACGAGTTCATCATGATCGGCCACAAGGGGCACCCGGAGGTGGAAGGCACCATGGGCCAGCTGGAACGGGGCATTCACCTGGTGGAGGACGTGGCCGACGTGGCCCGGGTGCAACCCGCGCAGACCGAGTTGCTGGCACTGGTCACCCAGACCACGCTGAGCATGGACGACGCTGCCGATATTGCCGCGGCGGTGAAGGCGCGCTTTCCCACGGTGCGAGAGCCCAAGCAGCAGGACATCTGTTACGCCACGCAAAACCGGCAGGACGCGGTCAAGTTGCTGAGCCCGCAGGTGGACATCGTGATCGTGGTGGGCAGCCCCACCAGTTCCAACAGCAACCGGCTGCGCGAGGTGGCGCGCAAGCTGGGCACGGCCAGCTTTATGGTGGACAACGCAGAGGAACTTCGACCCCAGTGGTTCGAGGGCAAGCGCACCGTGGGGCTGACCGCGGGCGCGTCGGCTCCGGAAGTGCTGGTGCAGCAGGTGATTGAACGCATCAAGGCGCTGGGGGCGACCTCCGTGCGCCGGATGGCCGGCATTGAGGAGACCGTGAAATTTCCCCTGCCCAAGGGGCTGAGGCTCGACGGTCTGCTATAGCACGGGGTGAATGGATGGCGGGGAAAACTACAATTGCCCCATGCTAGACATTACCCTCCTCCGCAAAGACCTTGACTCGGCCGTCGCGCGCCTGGAATCGCGCAAGAAGCCGCAACCCTTCCTGGATGTTCTCGGCTTCCAGACACTGGAAGCCGAGCGCAAGACCCTGCAGTCCCGCACCGAGGAGCTACAGGGCAGGCGCAACAGTCTGTCCAAGCAGATCGGTGTGCTCAAGGCCAAGGGCGAGAACGCGGATGCCGTCTTGGCCGAAGTGACCTTGCTCAAGACCGAGCTGGATGCCTCCGCCGCCCGCCTGGAGCAGATCCAGCCCGAACTGCAGGCCCTGTTGCTGGCCGTGCCCAACTTGCCGCACGACAGCGTGCCGGTGGGTACCGATGAGCACTGCAACGTGATGGTGCGCTCCTGGGGCGCGCCCAAGACCGCGGCCGAGTTCGGCTTTGCTCCCAAGGATCACGTGGACGTGGGCACGCCGCTGGGGCTGGATTTTGACCTGGGGACCAAGCTCACCGGGTCGCGTTTTACCGTGATGAAGGGCGGCATTGCGCGATTGCACCGCGCACTGGCGCAATTCATGTTGGACGTGCAGACGCAGGAGCATGGCTACACCGAGTGCTACACCCCTTACATCGTCAATGGCGACAGCCTGCGCGGCACCGGGCAGTTGCCCAAGTTCGAGGGTGACCTGTTCGCTGCCAGGAAGGGCGGGCAGGAGGGAGAGGAACAGCCCGACAACACAGCCCTGTACCTCATCCCCACCAGCGAGGTGCCTCTGACCAATTTTGTGCGCGATGTGGTCGTGCCCGAGGCCGCGTTGCCCATCCGGCTCACGGCGCATACGCCCTGCTTCCGTTCCGAGGCCGGATCGTACGGCCGTGACACGCGCGGCATGATCCGCCAGCACCAGTTCGACAAGGTCGAGATGGTGCAGATCGTGCACCCCGAGAAGAGCTACGAGGCGCTGGAGCAGATGACGGGCCACGCCGAAGCCATTCTGCAAAAGCTGGGCCTGCCCTACCGCGTGATGGCACTGTGCACCGGCGACATGGGTTTTGGCTCGGCCAAGACCTACGACCTGGAAGTTTGGCTGCCCGCGCAGAACACCTACCGCGAAATCAGTTCGGTGTCCAACTGCGAGGCCTTCCAGGCGCGGCGCCTTCAGGCGCGCTTCAAGAACGCCCAAGGCAAGAATGAACTGGTGCACACCTTGAACGGTTCCGGCCTGGCCGTAGGGCGCACTTTGGTCGCCGTGCTGGAGAACTATCAGAACGCCGACGGCTCGGTCACCGTGCCCGAAGTGCTGCGCTCCTACATGGGCGGCGTTGAAAGCCTGCGCGCCTGAGATAGAATCGCGCACCGACTTCAGGAGAGATGGCAGAGTGGTCGAATGCGCCGGACTCGAAATCCGGTATACGGTAACCCCGTATCCAGGGTTCAAATCCCTGTCTCTCCGCCAATATCCTGGTTGCCGCGTGCTTTGGTCCGTGGCAACCAGCGATGACCGAATCAACGCTTGAATCCTCGACGTATCAGCATGCCTTTGCACAGGCTGCTGGGGGTCTTTGTGCTGGTCGCATGCTGTGCCAGCGGGACCATGGCGCAAACGACGGTCCGCGTGGTCTATCCCATGGTGCGCAACCCCCTTTACGGCGAGGGCGTGGAGGCATTTGGTTCTGCCTTGAGTCAATTGACCGGCGGGCGGTACAGGGTCGCACATCTGTCGCGCAAGGGCGACGAGATCGACAACCTGAACAAGGTCAAGGCGGGTGCACGGGACATGCTTGACGCCTCCACCGGGCCTCTGGCGTCCCTCGTGCCCGAGGTGAAGGTACTGGATCAGCCCTTTCTGTTCACAGGCTATGCCCACGCCCGCTCCGTGCTGCATGGGCCGAGAACGGGTGTTGACACGGCGCTGATGGAGCAGATCCAGTCCTCCTCTTGAACCCCGCCGATCAGGACGCGGGGACTGGCATACACTCGCGGTGCCGGACATCACCGATGTTCAACGGTGAGCGTGGCAGTGCAAGTCATCCCTCATGGGGCGTGCAATCACATGAAGCAACATTTCTGGAATCGTGACCTGTTTGAGCTGGCCGACCAGTTGTACGACTGGCTGATCAAGTTCTTGAAAGAAGAAGTGTGGCCCCTCATGATGGGTGTGTCGTTCTTCTTCTTCCTGGCCATCCCACTCCTGATCGTGCTGGGGATACTGTGGTACCTGGACGCGATTCACTGGGAGCCCGAACACGGCCGCTACAAGGTGGGCGAGCGTGCCGAGGTCTGGCAGGTGGCCGAGGTGCCGACGGCTCACACTCTCAGGAACGGCACGTAGGCCCTGTCCACCTTCATGATGTGCTCGGTTAGCCAGTGCTTGAGCAACTCCAGCACGTTGTGGCCGATGTCCTGCCCGTTCTCGAAGGCCGTCAGGGCATCCACGATCGCCGCTGTGAACTTGTTGTGTTCCGCCAGATGGGCGTCGGCTTGCGGATAGGCGTGACGCTTGAACAATTCCTCTTCCACGATGAAGTGGTTCATGGTGTAGTCCACGAGGCCCTCCAGTATTTCCCCCAGCGCTCCACGGTTGGGCGATGGCCGGATCATCTCGGCGTGCAAACGATTGACCGCATTCACCAGCCATCCGTGCTGGTCGTCAATTTCCGGGATCCCGACTGCGAGCGCTTCGCTCCAAGGCATGAAGGTCATGGTTCGTCTTCCCCAACCGAATTGAACACTGGCCGCCCCAATCAGGCACGGCAACGCCACAGGGGTCCGATCCCGCAGCAAGAAGTCGATTGTGGCGCGAAATTGTTACGTTTTCGCGTAGAAGGTTACGCGGCATCGCGCAGGCGTTGCAGCGCGTCCACAGCCGCCGCGACGGAAGCGTCCGAATCCCGCGGCAGCAGGGCTTCCATCGCGGCCAGAGCGGCCGGCTCCAGGCTTTGCAGCGCCTTGATGCGCTGCCCGGCGTCCTTGGGTGAGTCGTGTCCCGCGCTTTGCAGCAGCACGCGGCCTCGGGCATCCACCAGCTTGAAGTAGAACTTGCCGTCGGCTTCGCGGTACTGCTTGAACACGGCAAGCTCCGACTTGGTGGCCCTGGTCTCCTTGGGCTGGGTGCTGAGCGCAGCCAGATTGCGCAGCCCCACCGCATGGCGCAGTCGGGCGACAAACGGCGCGGACAGATCCCGCGCCTTGGTGGCACCCTCACGCAGGATGGTTTCGATCTGGCCGGGGTCGGCCATCAGCGTTTGGTAGGTCTGCCGCATGGGAGCGATTTCCTGGTCGATGCGTTCCAGCAGCGCCTGCTTGGCGTCGGCCCAGGAGATGCCATCGGCGTAGGCCTTGGCCAGAGCGGCGGTTTCCTGCGTGTTGGCAAAAGCCTGGTAGATCTGGAACAGGGCCGAGCCCTCGGTGTCCTTGGGCTCGCCGGGCGCACGCGAATCGGTGACGATGCCGGCGATGAGCTTTTGCAACTGGGCGCGCGGCGCGAACAGCGGGATGGAGTTGTCGTAGCTCTTGCTCATCTTGCGTCCGTCCAATCCGGGCAGTACGGCCACGGACTCCTCGATCACCGCCTGCGGCAGCACGAAGTGCTCGCCATACAGATGATTGAAGCGCTGCGCGATGTCGCGCGCCATCTCGATATGCTGCACCTGATCGCGTCCCACCGGCACCTTGTGCGCGTTGAACATCAGGATGTCGGCGCTCATGAGCACAGGGTACATGAACAGGCCGGCGGTCACGTCCGCGTCCGGGTCCATGCCTGCGGCGCTGTTCTTGTCTACAGCGGCCTTGTAGGCGTGGGCGCGGTTGAGCAGCCCCTTGCCGGTGACACAGGTGAGAAGCCAGGTGAGCTCGGTGACTTCGGGAATGTCCGACTGGCGGTAGAAGGTCACGCGCCGCGGGTCCAGACCCGCGGCCAGGAAGGACGCGGCGATTTCGAGCGTAGAGCGCTGGATGCGTGCCGGGTCGTCGATCTTGATCAGGGCGTGGTAGTCCGCCAGGAAGTAGAAGCTCTCCACGTTGGCGGCGCGGCTGGCCGCGATGGCGGGGCGGATGGCGCCGACGTAATTGCCCAGATGCGGCTCGCCTGAAGTGGTGATGCCGGTGAGAAAGCGTTGCGTGCTCATGGGAATGCGAAGAAGGAAAGGCTCAAGTCAGGCAGAACAGAAGTTTGGCGAACAGGGCGTTAGCGCGCCAGCCAGGAAACCGGCAGCAGCAGGATGTCCAGCAGCCCGGAGGTCAGGGCCATGACCGGGCGCATCCACAGGTTGCTGACGATACCCATGACCACCAACAGCATGACAATGATGAATCCCCAAGGCTCCAGGCGCGACACTTTGTCCGCATACTGCCATGGCAGCAGGCCTACCAGGATGCGCCCGCCGTCCAGTGGGGGCAGGGGAAACAGGTTGAAGGCAAACATCACCAGGTTCACCAGCGTGCCGGCCTGGCACATCTCGATGAAAAACGGCTCGGACACGCCGGCGGCGATCAACAGGTACAGCAGCGCACCCCAAAACCAGGCCTGTACCAGGTTGGCACCGGGTCCGGCCAGAGCCACCCAGATCATGTCGCGCTTGGGGTGGCGCAGGTTGCCAAAGCGTACCGGCACCGGCCTGGCGTAACCGAACACGAAGGCGCCCGAGGTGGCGAAGTACAGCAACAGGGGCATCAGGATCGTGCCCATGGGGTCGATGTGCTTCAACGGGTTGAGCGTGATGCGTCCGAGCATCCAGGCGGTGTTGTCGCCGAAGTGCCGTGCTGCGTAGCCGTGCGCGGCTTCGTGCACGGTGATGGCAAACAGCACGGGCAGGGCGTACAGCGCAATGGTTTGGATCAGGTGGGCAATGTCCATGGGTTGGAGATTGTCTCAGACGGAGGCGGTATGTCGGGCTACAAGCCCAGCGCGGACACGTCGCCGCGCCCCTGACGCACCAGGATCGGTTCGCCACCGTCGCCCATGTCCGTCAGGTCGATCACCGTGGTCGGCGCCAGCGGGCAGGCGCCCGAGTCGATCACGCCAGCCACGAGTTTTTCGTAGCGGCGGCGGATATCGCCGGCGTCGTTCAGCGGGTCGGTTTCACCCTGGGGGATCAGCGTGGTGGCCAGCAACGGCGTGCTGTGCAGGGCCAGCAATTCCTGAAGCACCTTGTGTTCGGGCACGCGCAGGCCGATGGTCTTGCGCGCCGGATGGCTCAGGCGCCGTGGCACTTCTTTGCTGGCTTCCAGAATGAAGGTATAGGGACCGGGCGTGGCCAGCTTGAGCAACCGGTACTGCTTGTTGTCCACGCGGGCGTAATTGGCCAGTTCACTCAGGTCGCGGCACAGCAGTGTGAGGTGGTGCTTGTCGTCCACGCCCCGGATGCGACGCAACTGGTCGGCGGCGGCCTTGTCGTCGAGGTGGCAGACCAGGGCGTAGCTGGAGTCGGTGGGGACGGCCAGGATCTCGCCGCGATCCAGCAGCGCCACGGCCTGCTTGAGCAGACGCGCTTGCGGGTTCTCGGGGTGGAGTTCAAAGTACTGTGCCATGCTGGATGCGGTCCGTGAGCAATGTCCAGACGGGGGTCAGGTCGCCAGGCAGGTCGGGCAACTGGCCCAGTTCGATGCGGCTTTCGTCGGGACTGTGGAAATCGCTGCCGCGCGAGGCGGCCAATCCGAATTCGCGCGCCATGTCGGCGTAGCGTACGCATTCGGCCGCGCTGTGGCTGCTGGTGACCACCTCCACACCGATGCCGCCATGGGCCTTGAATTCGGTGAACAGCGCGTACTCCTCGTTGGGCGTGAAGTCGTAGCGCGCCGGGTGCGCAATCACCGCGGCGCCACCGGCCTGGGTGATCCAGTGCACCGCGTCCCTGAGCGTGGCCCAGCGGTGCGGCACGAAACCGGGCTTGCCCTCGGCGAGGTACTTGCGAAACACCTCGTTCGTGTCCTTGCAGACACCGCGTTCCACCATGCAGCGGGCAAAATGCGTGCGCGAGATCAGTTCGGGATTGCCCACGTATTTCAGGGCGCCCTCGTAGGTCCCTGGCACGCCAACCCGAGCCAGTTCCTCGGCCATGTCGCGCGCCCGCTGGCCGCGGCCGCCACGGGTGGCGAGCAGCCCTTGCTTCAGCGACTGGTTGTCGGCGTCGAAGCCCAACCCCACGATATGCACCGTCCTGCCGGCGAAACTCACCGAGATTTCCACACCGCTGAGATAGTCTAGACCGAGGTCCCGAGCCGCGACGGCGGCGCGCTGCTGGCCTCCTACCTCGTCGTGATCGGTGAGCGCCCACAACTCCACGCCGTGGGCCTTGGCGCGCTCGGCCAGGGCTTCGGGTGTGAGCGTGCCGTCGGAGACGACGGAGTGGCAATGCAGATCGGCGTTGAGCAGGATGGACACGGCTCCGATTCTATGGGCCTCTGGCGCAGGAGATCATTTGCATGGGGAAACCCTGACGGTGAGTATGATTGGCACAAAACCCTTGCAAGGACCGAGGATGCGGATTGATGTCAACACCATCATTTTGATGACAACCATCCTGTGCATGTTGTTGTCACTGGTGCTGGTGATGCTGCGTCGCAGTTTTCCGCGTTCGATCAAGGGTCTGAGCCATTGGGCGGCGGGCATAGGCGTGTCGTTCGCCGCGACGGCGCTGTTTGCCACGCGCGGATTTCTGCCAGACGTGATCTCCATGGCGCTGGCGCATGGCGTGGCGTATGTCAGCGTATACCTGTTCTAGTGTGGATCCCAGCGTTTCCTCGGGGTGCGCGAGTCGGGGCACTGGTGGGCCGCTGGAATCGGTGGTGCGGTACTGGTGTTGCTGTGGTTTACCGTGGTGACGCCGGACTACCGGGTGTATTCCGGATGGGCCTCGTTTTTCATGGCGGCGTTCTTCGCAAGGTTTCTGGTGTTGCTGCTGCGCCAGGGAGAAGCGGGCTTTGCGCACCGCTTCACGTCCGTGGTGGTCTCGCTGCAGGTGCTGGCGAGCCTGCTGCGTTTTGTGGTCACCCTGCTGGAGTACGACCAGAGCGGCGTGATGGACGCCCATGCGTTTCGCGCCATCTACGTCGCCACCACATCGTTCACCATCCTGGGCTTGAGCATCGGCGTGATCCTCATGGCCACCGAGCGGCTGCGCGTGGAGCTGGAACGGCAGGCGGCGCATGATCCCTTGACAGGGGCACTGACCCGGCGCGCCATGACCGACGCCTGCGAGCGGGAGCTGGAACGCTTCCGGCGCCAGGGACGCGTCATGTCCATGCTGATGATCGACATCGACCACTTCAAGCTGGTCAACGACACGTACGGTCACATGGTGGGTGATCGGGTGTTGGTGGATTTCGTGGCCCGCATGCGGCAGTTGCTGCGCCGACCCGATCAACTGGGCCGCTTCGGGGGCGAGGAATTCGTGGTGCTGCTTCCAGAAACCTCGTTGGAGGAGGCGCGGTCCGTGGCTGAGCGCATCCGTGCCGCCGCGCAGGCCGCCGCACCGGGGTTGCCGGGGTACACGGCCAGCGTGGGCGTCACGGTCAGTCGGGTGGAGGACGCCGTCGTGGACGTGATCCTCAAGCGTGCCGATGCAGCGCTGTACCAGGCCAAGGCGCATGGGCGCAACCGCGTCGAGGTGTCGTAGCCGCCGCGCACGCCATCGCGTGCTCAGCGTTCGGCGCCCTCGATCAGGAATCTAACCTTGCGCTGGCCCTGCCATTCATCGGCATCGAGCCGGAACGCGATTTTGACGCGCTCGGGCAGTGGCTCGGTGTGCCCGAACCAGATGGCATCCACGGGCTGCCCCTGGTGCCGCAGCTTGAGCGCGAGGTGTTTTTCGGCCACCAGCCGCTGCGACACCACTTCCACTTCCTCGCTGAAGGTGGGCGGCGCAAAGCCTTGGCCCCAGACCTCTCGGTGCAGCGTGTCCACCAGGTCCACACGGCGGTATTCGGGGGCCAGGGCGCCATCGGTTTCCAGCCGGCGCGTCAGCGTGGCCACGTCCAGCCACTCCAGCGCCACCTGGCTCAGGGCTTGCTCAAATACATCCAGGTGCTCCTCGGCGATCGTGCAGCCGGCTGCCATGGCATGCCCGCCGAAACGCAGCAGTACGCCCGGATGGCGCTTGGCCACCAGGTCCAGTGCGTCGCGTAGGTGAAAGCCGGCGATGGAGCGGCCCGAACCCTTGAGCTCGTGCTCCTTGCCCGGCGCCTGGCTGGCGGCAAACACGAAACTGGGTCGGTGCAGCTTGTCCTTGATGCGCGAGGCCACGATGCCTACCACGCCCTCATGGAAATCCGGATCGAACACACAGATGGCCGGTGGCGGCTCGTCATCCTCGTCGAACAGCGATTCGGCGATCTGCAGTGCCTGCTCGCGCATCTCGCCCTCAATTTCGCGCCGCTCGCGGTTGATGCCGTCCAGCGCGGCCGCCAGTTCATCCGCGCGTGCTGCGTCGTCGGTGATCAGGCATTCAATGCCCAGCGTCATGTCGCTCAGGCGCCCGGCGGCATTGATGCGCGGCCCCAGGGCGAAGCCAAAGTCGAAGGTGGTGGCTGCGCGGGCGTTGCGTCCGGTCACGCGCAGCAGACTGGCCATGCCCGGTGGCAGCGCCCCGGCGCGCACGCGCTTGAGTCCCTGCGCCACCAGGCGCCGGTTGTTGGCGTCCAGGCACACCACGTCCGCCACGGTGCCCAGGGCCACCAGCGGCAGCAGGGCATCGAGTCGGGGTTCGGGCCGGGTTGGTGCCGCGAAGGCGCCGCGCTGGCGCAGTTCGGCGCGCAGGGCCAGCAGTACGTAGAACATCACGCCCACGCCGGCGATGGACTTGCTCTCGAAGGGGCAACCAGGCTGGTTCGGGTTCACGATCACGTCGGCATCGGGTAGCAGCACCTGGCCGTTGACGACGGCCGGCAGGTGGTGGTCGGTGACCAGCACCTGCAGCCCCAGGGCACGCGCGCCGGCCACGCCTTCCAGACTGGCGATGCCGTTGTCCACGGTCACCAGCACATCGGCACCGCTGGCCTGCACGCGCTGCGCGATCGCGGGCGTGAGGCCGTAGCCATCCACCACGCGGTCGGGTACCAGGTAGCTCACGTGACGCGCCCCCAGCAGCCGCAGGCCGCGCACGGCCACCGCACAGGCGGTGGCCCCGTCGCAGTCGTAATCGGCCACGATGCAGATGCGCCGCTCCTGTGCCATGGCGTCGGCCAGCAGCACGGCGGCCTGGGCCGCGCCTTGCAGCGTGGCCGGTGGCAACAGGTGGTTCAGTCCATCGTCCAGTTCCTCCTTGCTGACCACGCCGCGCGCGGCAAACAGGCGCGCCAGCAGCGGATGCACACCGCCCTGCTCCAGTGCCCAGGCGGCGCGGGGTGGAACATCACGTACGATCAATTTCATAGTTGGCAGAGAACGTCGGATACATGGCTCTTGCTGAAGTAGCGGGACAGATGGCGCAGCAGGCCGGTGCGCTGCGCGGCGAACTGCCGCGCGTGACGCTCGCCACACAGCGTGAGGGTCACGCTGCGGTCCCGCTCCAGATGTGTCAGTGCCTGCGCCACCGGGCCGGCGTCCAGCGCGTGCCAGGCGGCCTGCCATTGTGCCCAGTCGTCGCGCAGAGCGGCGTCGCGCAAATCCATGGGCATGTGCAGGCGGGTGGAGTGGGACGGGGTCACTTCAATCGGCAAGGCACCACTGCCGCTGATCCAGAAGGAGTTGATGGGGGGCCGACCCTGCTCGGCGCGGGCCTCGTTCACGGGATGGGCGTGCAACAGCATCTGCATCTCGTTTTGCAGGCGACGCAAGGGACGCGAGGAGCTGGTCGAGGGCATCCAGGAGGCGATGCGCCGACCGATCACCCGGTCCAGCGATGCGCTGGGCAGGTCCCGAAACGCTTCGCCATGGGCCAGCCAGCGGCCTGGGGCGTGCGGAATCAGGGTGATGCCGTCCTCGGCAAAGTAGGCGCGCATGGCGTTGCACAGCGCATCGGACTCGGCGGGCGTGATCTGCAGCGACGCCGGGTCGTGCAGTCGCATGTCCGTGGCGCCCGCCTGCCAGTGGCACAGGGAGATCCAGGCCCAAGCGGTGTCGTGGGGCAGGGCCGCAGCGGCGCAGGGCAACTGCCGCGCCTGCCATGCGGCCCAGGGGATCAGACCATCTTGCACCGGCAGGCCCAGCGCACGGGCGTGGGCGCGCTCGTGCGGGGGCGACAGGGTGGTCTCGTCGCCCGCGTCCGTTTCAACCCGGGACAGGCGCGCCAGCAGCCGCTCCAGGGTTGGCAAGCGCAGGCGGGTCAGCACCTCGGGCGGGGCATCGGCGTGGGGGGCGGCAAAGGGGATCAGCAGGTGCATGGGAAGAAGGCTGCGCGCGCCTGCAGGCGCTGCGCGCAGGGCGCCTATTGTGCGGGATGCCACAATGGAGCGCTTCGCGAATTGCCCATACCCATCGAACCCCAAAGCCCATGCAGCTTCCCTACGAACTCTTGCTCGGCTGGCGCTATACCCGTGCCGGCCGTGGCACACGGCGCAACGGATTCATTTCCTTCATTTCGGCGGTGTCCGTACTTGGCATTGCCCTGGGCGTGGCCGCCCTCATCATCGTGCTCAGCGTGATGAACGGCTTCCAGAAGGAGGTGACCAACCGCATGCTGAGCGTGGTCTCGCATGTCGAGATCTTTACCTCGGACGGCCAGCCCCTGCCCGACGTGGTGCGCACCCTGGCGGAAGTGAAGCTGCAACCCGAGGTCGTGGGCGCTGCGCCCTTCGTGGCCACGCAGGCCCTGCTGGCACGGGGTTCTGAGATGAAGGGCGTGATCGTGCGCGGCATTGATCCCGATCGCGAACCCGAAGTGACGGACATGGTGGGAATGCTGCGCAGCGTGCAGCGCCTGCCCCTGGTTCCGGGCGAGCGCGGCGTGGTCCTGGGCGCGGAGCTGGCACGCAGCCTGGGCGTACGCGCTGGCGACCCCGTGACGCTGGTGTTGCCGGGTGGCCAGGTGACACCCGCGGGAGTGTTGCCTCGGTTCGTGTCGCTCAACGTGGTGGGTACCTTTGATTCGGGACACTACGAATACGATGCCACGCTGGCGCTGATGCACCTGAGCGATGCGCAACGCGTGTTCAGGCTGGAGGGTCCAACGGGCGTGCGCTTGAAGGTGCGGGACCTCTACCGGGCGCCGGTCGTGGCACGGGAGTTGGCCATGAACCTGAGCGGTGCGCCGGTGGTGCGCGACTGGACGCGCCAGAACCGCACCTGGTTCGCGGCCGTGCAACTTGAGAAGCGCATGATGTTCATCATTCTCACGCTCATCGTGGCCGTGGCTGCGTTCAACCTGGTGAGCACGCTGGTGATGACTGTGACGGACAAGCGCGCCGACATCGCCATCCTGCGCACGCTGGGTGCGAGTCCGCGCAGCGTCATGGGCATCTTCATGGTGCAAGGCGCGCTGGCCGGCGTGATGGGCACATTGGCTGGCTTGGCGCTGGGCCTGGGCGTGGCCTACAACATCGACGTGATCGTGCCAGCAATTGAACGAGCGCTCAATGCGAGCTTCCTGCCCAAGGACGTGTACTTGATCAGTCGCATGCCCAGCGATCCGCGCCGAGGAGACGTCCTGCCCATTGCCCTGATTTCACTGGCGCTGGCCTTCGTGGCCACGCTGTACCCGAGCTGGCGCGCCAGCCGTGTCAACCCGGCGGAGGCGTTGCGCTATGAGTGAAAACAACATGATCTTCTTGCCGACGCATCCGCCCGAGATCGTCGACACGCACGATGGGAACGTGGCGTCTGCCGCGCCGCGCACACCGCCCAAACCGCCCGTCATCGTGCTGCAAGCCACGGACCTCACCCGGCGCTTTACCGAGGGTCCGCTGGATGTGACCGTGCTGCAGGGGGTGAACCTGACGGTGCACGAGGGCGAGACCGTGGCCATTGTCGGCGCCTCGGGTTCGGGCAAGAGCACCTTGCTGCATCTGCTGGGGGCACTGGACGCGCCCACGTCGGGCACGGTGTTGCTCAGAGACCGCAACCTGAGCGCTTGCAGCCCGGCCGAGCAGGGCGCGCTGCGGAATCAGCACCTGGGCTTCGTGTACCAGTTCCATCATCTGCTGCCCGAGTTCAGCGCCCTGGACAACGTGGCGATGCCGCTATGGATCCGGCGCATGCCACGCGCCGCGGCGGCCCAGGAGGCACAGCGCGCGCTGGCCGATGTGGGACTGCAGGCGCGTCTGCAGCATCGACCGTCGGAGCTTTCGGGTGGGGAGCGCCAGCGTGTGGCCATTGCGCGCGCCTTGGTCACTCAGCCAACCTGCGTGCTGGCGGATGAGCCCACCGGAAACCTGGACCGGGCGTCTGCCAATGGCGTGTTCGAGCTCATGCTCAAGCTCGCACGCAAGCACCGCACCGCCTTTGTGGTGGTCACGCACGACGAGTCCCTGGCCGGTCGCTGTCATCGGTGTCTGCATCTGGACTCGGGCGTACTGCGAGAGTGACCCCGGGGTCAGGACAACTCAGGGAGCGGCGTCGACCGGATCTCCGGGGCCCTGGGTCAGGGCGTCCAGCACGTGCACCGCAGGTTCGTCGCCCTGCTGAATGGCGCGCGCCCAGCGCTGGACGAGCCCATCGTGCACGTAGCGGTACAGATCCCGTCCTGGACAGGCCGTGTCCGTGAGATCGCGGTGCGCACGCAAGGTGTCCACCGTGATGCCGTGGCGTATCCCCAGCCAGGCGACCAAGTGCGCCAACGATGCCAGTTGCGCGCGGCTGACGCGCTGCACGTCGAAGTTGCCCCAGAGCTGGATGCCGATATGGCCGGCGACGTCATAGTTGGTGTTCGACTGCGGTGCATAGCCCGTGGGGCGCCCTTCGTAGATGCGGCCGTCAGGCGCGATCAGGAAGTGGTAGGGCACGTCCGGCCAATGGCGCACGTTCTGCCCAAAAGCCTGAAGGGCGCGCAGTGCCTGCGCCGCATCGGTCCCCGGCTTCCACGCCACACCGGCATGATGCACCGTGATGAATCTGGGCGTATGGCGCAGGCTGTCGGGCAGTGGTTGAGCTTGCGAGCCCCAGTCGGCCGCACGCACCACCATGGGTTCGGCCACGAACGTGCCGCCGGGCTGGTCGTTGACGAACGCGCAGCCCGTCAGTAGGAAGGACATCAGGACGCCGGTAACCCAACTCGGTGAGTTGCACGGCAACCCTGATGTGCGCTGCGCCATGGGCTCAACCTGTGTTGCGCAAGCCCGCCGCGATGCCGTTGATGGAAATGTGGATGCCGCGTTGTACCCGCTCGTCCGCCTTGCCGGCGCGATACCGACGCACCAGCTCGACCTGCAGGTGGTGCAGTGGATCGATGTAGGGGAAGCGGTAGCGAATGGAGCGCTGCAGCGACGCGTTGTTGGACAGGCGCTGCTTGTCGCCGGTGATCAGCGTCAGCGCCTCGGTCGTGCGCTGCCACTCGGCCTCGATGCTGGCGAAGATCCTCTTGCGCAGGCGTGTGTCGCCCACCAACTCTGCGTAGCGCGAGGCCAGGGCCAGGTCGCTCTTGGCCAGTACCATGTCCATGTTGGACAGAAGGGTGCGAAAGAACGGCCACTGGCGCTCCATTTTTTGGAGCAACGCCAGCCTGTCCTTGCGCGATTTGCCGCCGCTGCCATTGAGGAAGGCTTCGACCGCCGATCCGAAACCGTACCAGCCGGGCAGCGTCAGGCGGCATTGACCCCAGCTGAAACCCCAGGGAATGGCGCGCAGGTCCTCGATCTTCTGCGAAGGCTTGCGCGAGGCCGGGCGTGATCCGATGTTGAGCTCGGCAATTTCGCGCAGCGGCGTGGAACTGAAGAAATAGTCGGCAAAGCCCGGGGTCTCGTACACGAGCGCCCGGTAGGCCGCCATGCTCGCGGCGGACAGCTCCGCCGCGGCCTGCAGAAACGCCGGCGTGGCGGACTTGGTGGGCTGCAGCAGCGTGGCCTCCAGTGTGGCGGCCACCAGCGTCTCCAGGTTGCGCCGACCGATCTCCGGATTGGCGTACTTGGAGCCGATGACTTCGCCCTGCTCGGTCAGGCGCAATTGTCCGCGCACGGTTCCGGGAGGTTGCGCCAGGATGGCCTGGTAGCTCGGGCCACCGCCACGCCCCACCGTGCCACCACGGCCGTGGAACAGGCGCAACTGGATGCGGTGGTCATGCTCCAGCGTGTCAAACAGCTCCACCAGCGCGATTTCGGCGCGGTACAGCTCCCAGTTGCTGGTGAAGATGCCGCCGTCCTTGTTGCTGTCCGAGTAACCCAGCATGATGTCCTGCTCGGCCCCGGAGCGGCGCACCATGTCGGCCACGCCCGGCAGGGCATAGAAGTCGCGCATGATGGGCGCTGCGTTGCGCAGGTCCTCGATGGTTTCGAACAAGGGCACGACAATCAGGTCACTGTGCGCCGCACGGCCGTGGACGGGCACGAGCGTGCCCTGCAGCAGCCCCACCTCCTTTTGCAGCAGCATGACTTCCAGCAGGTCGCTCACGGTTTCCGTGTGGCTGATGATGTAGTGGCGGATGGCCTGGGCGCCAAACCGCTCGCGCATGAGGCGCGCCGTCTCGAAGATCTCCAGCTCGCTCTGCGCATGGGTGGAGTAGTCCACTCCCAGCACGCGCAGCCGGCGCGCGTCGTTCAGCAGCTTGAGCAGCACTGCGCGCTTGGCGTCCTCGTCCAGGGCGCTGTACTTTGGCACGATGCCCGCCACGGCCAGCAGCTCGCTCACCACTTCTTCGTGCTTGTCGGAACTCTGGCGCAGGTCCACCGTGGCCAGATGGAAGCCGAACACCTCGACGGCGCGAATCAGGGGGTGGAGGCGTTGCGCCACGAGCGCGCTCCCGTGGTGCGTGAGCAGCGAGTCGCGAATGGTGCACAGGTCGGCCAGGAACTCCTCAGCCTTGAGGTACGGGTTCTGCGGTGCCACGGCGTGGCGCGCGGCCTCGCCTCCGGTCAGGTTCCTCAGGGTCGCCGCCAGACGCGCGTAGATGCCCGTGAGAGCGCGGCGGTATGGCTCGTCCTTGCGGTGCTCGTTGGTGTCGGGTGATTTCTCCGCGAGCGCCTGCATGGCGGGCGACACGTCGATCAGCAGCGCCGAAAGCGACAGTTCGCTGCCCAGGTAGTGCACCTCCGTCAGGTAGTGGCGCAGGGCCACGTCTGCCTGGCGGCGCAGCGCGTATTGCAAGGTCTGCGCGCTCACATTGGGGTTGCCATCGCGGTCGCCCCCTATCCATTGGCCCATGCGCAGAAAGCTGTGTACGGGTTGGTGGCCCAACTCGTGCTCCAGGTCGGCGTAGATCTTGGGGATTTCACGCAGGAACGTGGCTTCGTAATAGCTCAGGGCGTTTTCCACCTCGTCGGCCACCGTCAGCTTGGAATAGCGCAGCAGACGCGTTTGCCAGAGTTGCATCACGCGCGCGCGCAGTTGCGCCTCGTTGGCCGCCAGTTCACGGGGCATCAACGCATCCTTGCCGGAGGGAGACAGCATGGCGCGGGCCTTGATGTCGTCGCGCGCACTCAGTAGCTGGGCAATGTCGCGCTCGGCGTCGAGAATGCTCTTGCGTTGCACCTCGGTAGGGTGGGCCGTGAGCACGGGCGACACGTAGGCGTTGGCCAGTGTATGGGCGATGGTCCTGGGCGAAATGCCCGCGGCACGCAACCGCACCAGCGCCACTTCGATGCTGCCCTCCTGGGTATTGCCCGCGCGCTCGTGCACGGCGCGACGGCGGATGTGATGCCGGTCCTCGGCCAGGTTCGCCAGGTGGCTGAAATAGGTGAAAGCGCGAATCACGCTCACGGTCTGGTCGCCGCTCAAACCCTTGAGCAGCTTCTTCAGCGTGGTATCGGCTTCATGATCGGCGTGCCGGCGAAAGGCCACGGAGAGCTTGCGGATCTGCTCAACGAGTTCGTAGGCCGCCGTGCCCTCCTGCTCGCGAATCACGTCCCCCAGGATGCGACCCAGCAGGCGGATGTCTTCCACCAGGGGGCGCTCGTTTTCCTTGGCTTTGGCCAAGGCCGTGCCGCTGCGGCTTTTGGCACGTGATCGGGCTTGCACGGCGTTGGTTTCGGGGGCGTGTGCGGTTTCCACGGCGTTCATGGGGGGCTTTCGCGGTAGTGCTGGTGAGGGAGGAGGGAATTCTCGCAGGAGGCCCATGCTAGCATCGACATCCCGTCATTGATTACATACAGGTTACGACCTTGAGCCACCCTTCCGCCATCGTGATCGCCACACGCGAAAGCCGACTTGCCCTGTGGCAGGCCGAACATGTGAAGTCCCTGCTGGAACAGCGCGGTCACCGCGTGACGCTGCTGGGCATGACCACGCGTGGCGACCAGATCCTGGATCGCTCGCTGAGCAAGGTGGGCGGCAAGGGCCTGTTCGTGAAGGAACTGGAGGTCGCGCTGGAAGAGGGACGTGCCGACATCGCGGTGCATTCGCTCAAGGACGTTCCGATGGATCTGCCCGAGGGGTTTGCCCTGGCCTGCGTGATGGAACGCGAGGATCCGCGCGACGCCTTCGTTTCGCCGCGCTATGCCAGCCTGGCCGAATTGCCCTCGGGTGCCGTGTTGGGTACGTCCAGCCTGCGCCGCGTGGCGCTGCTGCGCGCGTTGCGGCCTGATCTGAAGTTCGAGCCCCTGCGCGGCAACCTGGATACCCGGCTGCGCAAGCTGGACGAAGGGCAGTACGCAGCCATCGTGCTGGCGGCGGCCGGTCTCAAGCGGCTGGGACTGGCGTCGCGGATCCGAGCCACTTTCGAGCCCTCCGAGATGCTGCCGGCCGCTGGCCAAGGCGCGTTGGGCATCGAGGTCCGGGCCGACCGTCAGGACCTGATCGAGGCCCTGGCGCCACTCGCGAGTCAGTCCACTTGGCTGGCAGTGACCGCCGAGCGCGCGGTCAGTCGTGCGATGGGCGGAAGTTGCTCCATGCCCCTGGCGGCGCACGCGACCTGGCACGGACAGGACCTGGGCATCGAGGCCGCGTGGGGTGAGGTTGATGATCCCACCCCGAACTCCGTGCTCGTGCGTGCCGGCCTGACACGCCAGGTGGGGGACCTCGCGCGCGCGGCGGCGCTCGGCGAACAGGTTGCGGCCCTGCTGTGCGAGCGCGGCGCCAAAAGTCTTCGCTTGGGCGCGGCCTAGGCACAGCCCGCGGTGTGCGGATCGTCCCGAACCGTTCATGCGAGTCGTTGTCACTCGTCCTGAGCAGGATGCCCGGCCCTGGGTCGCGGAGCTGCGCGCGCGTGGTCACCAGGTGCTGGCCCTTCCCCTGATCGCCATCAACCCCGCTCCGGACCCCCGACCCCTTCGGCAGGCATGGGCGCGGATGCCGCAATACCACGCCGTGATGTTCGTCAGCGGCAACGCCGTGGAGCAGTTTTGCGCGGTGCAGGAGACATCGTCGCTGCGGGGCTGGTCCCGGCAGGCCCCGCGTACTCGTGCCTGGGCGACCGGACCTGGCACGCGCCGTGCGCTGCTGCGCTGCGGTGTCGCACCCGAGTGCATCGATGTGCCACCCGAGGAAGCGGGGCAGTTCGACTCGGAGGCACTGTGGCGGACCGTGCACGCGGCGATCGCCCCGGGGCAGCGCGTGCTCATCGTGCGTGGCGGTGACGGAAGTCAGCACGCTCCGTCGGCCGCGCCGGGCGCGGGACGGGATTGGCTCGCACATACCTTGAGCGCTGCCGGAGCGCAGGTGGAATTCGTGGTGGCCTACGAACGCCAGCCACCCCTGCTGTCGGCCCAGCAACTCGCCCAGATACGCCAGGCCGCGCACGACCGCTCCATCTGGATCTTCAGCAGTTCCGAGGCCATCACCAACCTGCGGCGCCTGGCGCCGGACGTGGATTGGGCTGGAGCGCAGGCGATCGCCACGCATCCCCGCATCGCCCAGGCTGCGCGCGATGCCGGCTTTGGTGAAGTGTGGGTGTCAAGCCCCAGCATGGCCGATGTGGTGGCCTCGATAGAATCCCGGACATGAGCACCGTGCCTGAAGTCGATCCCGCTCCTGTCGCCGCAACCGAACCCGCGACAGGCGCCGCTTCCGTGGCAAGGGATTCCGCGCCTGAGCGGGCGATGCCCGCCAGCCATTGGGCGGTGCCGCGCGGTGTGGTCACTTTCTTTCTCGTGTTCGCCGCCTTGGGCGCGGTGGGCAGCGGCATGTTGTGGCAGAAACTCTCGACCATTCAGGAGCAACTGGCGCGGCAAAGCGCGGACAGCGGCGCGCAGGCCGTGGAGGCGCGGGCTCTGGCCCGCCAGGCACAGGACCTGACGCGTGACACGGCGGCACGGCTGGCAGTGGCCGAGGCCCGGATCAGCGAAGCGACCTTGCAGCGTACCCAGTTGGAGGAGTTGATGAAGAGCCTCTCCCGCTCGCGGGACGAGAATCTGGTGGTGGACATCGAATCCGCGATCCAGCTGGCGCAACAGCAAAGCCAACTGACTGGCAGCGTGGAACCCCTGTTGGCCGCATTGCGCAGCGCCGATCAGCGCGTGGCACGCGCGGCCCAGCCGCGTCTGGCGCCGTTGCAGCGCGCCATAGCGCGCGACGTGGACCGCATCAAGGCGGCCACGGTGGCGGACACCCCAGGACTGCTGGTCAAGCTGGACGAACTGGTGCGCGTGGCCGACGAGCTTCCCATGGCCAACGCCGTGGCCGTGGCGGCGCCCGCGGCTGGACGCAAGAGCATTGCCGCCGCGCCCATGGTTGAATGGTGGGAGCGCGCCTTGGCAATCGTGGCTGACGAAGCGCGGCGGCTGGTGCGCGTCAGTCGCGTCGAAAACCCCGAGGCCACGCTGTTGTCGCCGGAACAATCGTTCTTTCTGCGTGAAAACCTCAAGCTCAAATTGCTGAACGCCCGCCTGGGTCTGCTGGCGCGGCAGACGGAGGCGGCGCGCGCCGACATCGGTTCCGCGGCCCAGACCATGAGCCACTACTTCGACACCTCGTCGCGCAAGACTCAGGCCGCGCTGCAACTGGCGCAGCAGGTTCAGGCCCAGATGCGCAATCTGGAATTGCCTCGCGTGGACGGCACGATGGCGGCGCTGGCCACCGCCGCAGCGGGAAGGTAGGAGCCGCATGCGCGCTGCCCTGTGGTTGCTGGCGCTGTTTGGCGTGGCCGTGGCCGCTGCCCTGTTCGTGGGGAACAACCAGGGCACCGTGACCGTGTTCTGGCCGCCATACCGGATCGATCTGTCCCTCAATCTGGTGCTCCTGCTGATCCTGGCGGGATTTGTACTGGTGCATGTGGCGCTGCGCGCGTTGGCGGCATTGCTGGCACTGCCAGGGCTGGCGCAGCGCTGGCGACTGCAGCACCGGGAACATGCCTTGTTCGCAGCCCTGCTGGATGCGCAACTGCACCAGTATGCCGGCCGGTTTCTCCGGGCGCGCAAGGCCGCACTCGCTGCCCTGCAACAGGAGCAGGCGCTGCGGGCTTCAGGAGAGAGCCTGGACGATGCGCCACGCGTGCGTACCTTGGGCCATGTGCTGGCCGCCGAAGCCTCGCACGCCCTGCAGGACAAGGTCGCGCGCGAAGAGCATTTGCAGGCCGCCCTGCGGCAGCCGTTGTCGCGTACTGGCCAGGAGGCCCGCGAAGGGGTGCAGATGCGAGCCGCACGCTGGGCGCTGGACGAACGCGACGTGGCGACGGCGTTGCAGCGGCTGGAAGCCCTGCCTCAGGGCGCGGCCCGGCGCACGCTGGCGCTGCGCATGCGGCTCAAGGCCACGCGCCTCGCGGGACAGACGGGGCAGGCACTGGAAACGGCGCGCCTGCTGGCCAAGCACAGGGCGTTTTCCGCCGGCGCCGCACAAAGCCTGGTGCGCGGACTGGCGCAGGAACTGCTGGGCGCCGCCCACGACCCGGAGCAATTGCGCAGGGCCTGGGATCAGCTCGATCCGGCCGAGCGGCAGATTCCCGACGTGGCATTGCACGCGGCCCAGCGTCTGCAGACTCTGGACGGTGACGTGACGCAAGCCCTGCAGTGGGTGTTGCCGGTGTGGGAACGCATGGTGGAGTACCCGCAGGAGCTGGGTGAATACCAGAGGGTCAGGGTTGTGCAGGTTCTGCAGGCGGGATTGCAGGCTGCGCCTGCAGGGCCTCAGGCCATGCAGTGGCTTTCGCGTGTGGAACTGGCGCACAAACGCCACCCCACCGATGCCAATCTGCAATATCTGGCGGGCATGGTGTGCGTGTATCACCAGCTCTGGGGCAAGGCCCAGCAGTTGCTGGAGCTGGCCGTGCCCCGGCTTGCCGACGACGGCCTCAAGCGGCGCGCCTGGCGCACATTGGCGCTCCTGGCCGAGCAGCGCAACGATGTGGCGGGCGTACAGGTGGCGTACCGCAACGCCGCCACGCTCCAGGACCCGGCCCCGACTCGGCCCTGACGGCCGGATAAACCTTGAAACAAAAGGTTTTCCGTTTTGGTGGTAAAAACGCGGGAATTTTTCCCTGTTTTGATGGGGTGCCGGCACGGGGAAACTCCTGATACACGCCGATCCGGCAACAACACGCGCCACTCGATACCCGCTACATGGAGAAAACTGCTGAAGTCGGGCCGGCCTACCGGCCAGCGTCAACGCAGAGCCCCGAACAGGCTTTGCAGGCGCTGGCGCGCGTGATGCAGCCGTTGGCGCAACTGCTCATTGCCAACGGTGTGCAGTTGCCCAGCGTCGTGGAGCAGATCAAGCGCAGCCTGGTCGAGGCGGCCGCCAGTGATTTCGCGGTGGGCGGACGCAACAGCACGGATACGCGTATCGCGATTCTGACCGGCGTGCACCGCAAGGACGTAAGACGCCTGCGCTCCGAGCCCGCGCCGCACGGCGCCGGCGCGGTTCCGATCATGTCCGTGGCCAGTTGCGTGGTGGCGCGCTGGATCAGCGAGCCACGCTACCTGAGCGCTGACAACACGCCCTTGCGTCTGGCCCGCACGCCTCGCCATGCCCTGCCCGGGGAGCCGGTGTTCAGCCAGTTGGTGGCGGAGGTCACACGCGACGTGGGCGCACGCGCGGTGCTGGACGAACTGCAGCGTCTGGGCGTGGTGGGCGTCGAGGAAGATGCTCATGTCGTGCTCAAGAGCATTGCCTTCGTGCCCCAGGCTGGCGTGCGGGAATCGTTTCATTTTCTCGGGGCCAATGTGGCGGACCACCTGGCCACGGCGGTGTGCAATCTGGACAGTGGGGGGGAATTCGGACCGTGGCTCGAGCAAAGCGCGTTTTCACAGGATCTGACGTCGGCACAGGCACAGGAACTGCATGCCGCAGCCCGTCAGCTTTGGGCACGCGTACTGCAGGAGTTCCTGCTGAAGGCGACGGTTGCCGAGCAACGCAGCCGGTTGGCGGATGAACCCAAGAAGCGGGTGCGCTTTGGCGTGTATTTTCACGAGGCCCCGATGCCCGACGACCAGGACGAGGCGCCGCCGGGCGTCAAGGCACGAAGGAGAATCAAGACATGAAAAAATTGCCGCGATGGGTACGCTGGACAGTGGGCGCTGGCGCGTTGGGTCTGGCGCTGGTCGTGCTGGGGTGCGGCGGTGGCGGTTCCACCACGGTGGCCTCCCTGCCGGGGACAGGTGGTACGGGCTACACGCCCACCTACACCTCCACCGGCACCATCAAGGGTTTTGGCAGTGTGAAAGTCAATGGTGTGTTTTATGACGACACCCAGGCGGCCGTGCACGTCGATGGGCAGACCTTGAACCCGGCGTCGTTGGGATTGGGTATGGTGGTCACGGTGCAAGGCCAATTGGGCACGGTGGCGGGTACTGGCACGGCGGATGTGATCGAAACCTGGTCACAGGCCCAGGGAGCGCTGAGCATACTGGGCGGCGGCCGCTTTCAGGTGGCCGGCATGAGTTTCGGCACCGATGGCGGCACCGTGTACCAGGGCGTCGCCTCGAGCGCCGCGTTGAACGCGGGCATGAACGTGCGCGTCTGGGCATTCTCCACTGACGTGGGGCAGACGCAATGGCTTGCGACGCGGGTGGAGGTCTTGCCGATCGCGCCGGCCAACGTCGTCAGCACCGGCATCGTGGGCACGGGGGGCGCGCAGCTCAACGGGCTGACCCTCAAGGGCAACCTGGTGCCGCTGGTGGCGGGACAGGAGGTGCGTGTCAGCGGCACACTGTCCGGCACGCAGCTCACCGTGACCGCGGTGCGATCGTCTCAAGGTGCGCCGGTCGGAGACAGCAAGACCGATGAAGAGTTCGAAGGCGTGGTGACGCAGGTGACCACGCCCACGAGCTTCCTGGTTGGCACCTCTTCGGTGGACGCATCCAGGGCGACCCTGGCCGGGGGCAGCGTCACGGTGGGCGCCAAGGTCCAGGTCACCGGGCGTTGGCTCAGTGGGGTGTTCCAGGCGAGCAAGGTCGAGCTGGAATCGGAACAACAGCTCGTCGAAGTGGAGATCAAGGGCGAGATCACCGCGTTCAACAGCCTGGCCGACTTTACCGTGCGGGGACAGCGCTGCGATGCCTCCGGCATCACCAAGGTGGGCGGCGGCAAGCTGGCGGATCTGCAGAAGGGCGCGCGCGTCCACCTGCACGGAGTCAAGAGGGGCGACGTCGTGCAGGTGACCGAGATCGAGCTGGACAAGTAGGCGCGCACCCCCCGACCGACCGCGTGCGTGACACGGCCGTCGGGCCGAGAGCGTGTCTCGCCGCCGGCTTCGTTCAGGGGTAGAGTCCCCGCAGTTCGCGGGCGTGCAGGATACGCTTGCAGGCCACGATGAAAGTGGCGGTACGCAGACTGACCTTGTTGTCTTGTGCCACCTGCCACACGCCGGCAAAGGCTTCCTTCATGATGCGCACCAGTCGGGCATTGATCTCATCCTCTGTCCAGAAGAAGCTGGAGAAGTCCTGCACCCACTCGAAGTAGCTCACGGTCACACCGCCGGCATTGGCAATCACGTCCGGCAGTACGAGCACATTGCGCTCGTGCAGGATGTCGTCGGCCTCGGGTGTGGTGGGGCCGTTGGCTCCCTCGATCACCATGCGCGCCTTGATGCGCCCAGCATTGGCGGCCGTGATCTGCTGCTCCAGCGCAGCCGGAATTAGGATATCGCATTCGACGTCCCAGAACCTGTCATTGGCCAGCACCTCGGCCTGCGCAAATCCCGCCACCGAGCCCGTGGCCGCCACGTGTGCCAGCAGTGCCGGCACGTCCAATCCGGCTTCGCGGTAGATGCTGCCCCCGTGGTCCTGCACGGCCACCACTCTTGCGCCGGTCTCGGCAAACAGCCGCGCCGCCGTCCCCCCCACATTGCCAAAGCCCTGCACAGCAACGCGTGTCCTGGCGATGTCCATGCCGATGCGACCGGCTGCCTCCACGCCCACGGTGAACACGCCGCGCCCAGTGGCGTCGCGCCGTCCGAGCGAACCACCCAGCGCCACGGGCTTGCCCGTGACCACGCCGGTGGCCGTGGCACCCTCGTTCATGGAGTAGGTGTCCATCATCCATGCCATGATTTGCTCGTTGGTGTTCACGTCGGGCGCCGGAATATCCTTTGACGGTCCGATGATGATGCCGATCTCACTCGTGTAACGGCGCGTGATGCGTTCCAGTTCGCCGAATGAAAGGGTCTTGGGGTCCACGCGGATGCCGCCCTTGGCGCCGCCGTAGGGCACGTTCACCGCGGCATTCTTGATCGACATCCAGGCCGACAGCGCCATCACTTCCGACAGCGTGACGTCCTGGTGAAAGCGTACGCCGCCCTTGCCGGGGCCGCGGGAAGTGTTGTGCTGCACGCGGTAGCCCTCGAAGTGCGCCACGGAGCCGTCGTCCATGTGGATGGGCACATCGACGATCAGGATGCGTTTCGGACGCTTGAGTGTCTCCACCCAGCGTGCCAGTTTGCCCAAATAGGGCGTTACCCGGTCCACCTGTTGCAGGTACACGCCCCAGGGACCGAGCTTGTCGGCCTGGAGATAGGAGGGGAGTGATGTGGGCTCGTGGGCCATGGATGCGTGTGACATGTCAACTCCTTGTCGGAACGGTGTAGGACTCCAGCTTAGAACTCGCATCCGACACTGTCCAAGGCCGGTTCAGACAGTGGCTATGCGCGAAATGCATAGCGATCCGACCGACGGGCGGCCGGCCCGCCGAGCGCTGGCTACTTCGCGAGGGCTTGTCGAATCGTCTGCGCCAATTCATCGGCCTGGAACTTGGCGATGTAGGCGTCGGCGCCCACGCTCTTGACGTGGCTTTCGTTGGTTTTCCCGGTCAGGGAGGAATGGATCACCACGGGGAGGCCGCGGAAACGGGCATCCTGCTTGATATTGCGCGTGAGGGTAAAGCCGTCCATCTCGGGCATTTCCAGATCGGTCAGCACCAGCGCCACCTTGTCGCGCACGGTCATGCCGCTGGCCGCAGCCTCATCCGCCAACGTCTGCAGGCGTTCCCAGGCTTCCTTACCTGTCCTGGTCATGACAAAGGGTGCGCCCAGAGCCTTGAGCTCCTGCTCGATCATCGAGCGCGCCACGGCCGAGTCGTCCGCCGCCAGCACCACACTGCCGGGTGGCAGGGTCAGCGCGGGGCCGACGCTGGCCTTGTCCACCTTGTCCTTGTCCGACGGCATGACGTCGCGCAGGATCTGCTCCACATCCAGGATTTGCGCCAGACGGGTCTGGTCGGTGTTGCCATCCAGCCGCGCGATGCTGGTGATCAGGCCGCCCACGCCACTGCCTTCCGCGGGGATGATCTGGTTCCAGTCCAGGCGCACGATTTCATCCACCTCCTCGACCGCAAAAGCCTGAGTGCTGCGCGCGAATTCGGTCACGATCAGGATGGCCAGCCCCCGTTTCGGGTTGCAGCCCACGACCGCCGGCAGATCGATCACTGGAATGATCTGACCGCGGATATTGGCCACGCCCAGAACGTGCTTGGGTGCATTGGAAATGGCGGTGATCGTCGGCATGACCAGGATTTCCCGCACCTTGAATACATTGATGCCAAACAGCTCCCGGTTCTGGGAGTGCGGGGCTTCTCCCAGGCGGAACAACATCATTTCGAACTGGTTGCTGCCCGCCAAGTGAGTGCGGGCGTCGACTTCCTGCTGTACCGAACTTTTCATGGTGAGGGTCCTCGGGATGGTTCCAGAAGCAGAGCATAGCCCGTTTTCCCATGGCAGAGGTGCCCGGACGAATACGCTTCAGGGGGCTGAATCTCGGCGTCCCCATGCATTTGGCGAAGCCAGTCGGCATTTGGCGTGGCACAGGTGCATCCGGTCGCATCGCACTGGAGCGCGAGTCAGCGGGGACCTAGAGTTCCGACTCATTCAGTCACAACCGGAGACGGACCCATGCATCACCCCGATTTCCCACCCAGCGTTGGCGCTTCCTGGCGCGAACAGATCCAGGGCATATGGCTGTGTCTGGTGGCTGGCGTGGCAGGGCCCGCGAGCGCGGCGAACCTGACGGTCCACATCCAGAACATCTTGTCAACCGACGGGCAGTTGCGGGTTGCGCTGTTCGCGCAGGAAACGCAGTGGCCCATCCTGGACGACTATGACAAGCCGCCTCAACAAGTGCGGGCGCGGTTGATCCGACCGGAACCCGCCGGCGGGGAACAGGTCTTGGTGTTCAAGGACCTGCAGCCGGGGCGCTACGCGATCAGCGTGCACCACGACATCAACGCTGACAGCAGGTTCAATCGGCAAATATGGCCATTCACCGGCATGCCGAGCGAGCCCTACGGGTTTTCCAACAACCACTGGCAAATGTTCACCTCGGCCAGCTTTGCCGACAGCAGCCTGGTGGTGATCGACAAGGACCAGGATTGCGTGATCTGGATATCCACTCACATGAGCAAGATCACCAGCGGCGGCGCCCCGCCAGCTCAATCCGCACCCACATCCGGCCATGCATCCGCTCCAGCGGCCCAGCCGGACGCGCCCGCGCCTCAGGTTCCGGCCAGCGCGTCGTCGGGGTCGTTCAGTCAGTGAATTGCAGCGCCGCCAGGCGCGCGTACACCCCCTGATGCGCCAGCAACTGGGTGTGTGTGCCCTGCTCCACGATGCGGCCATGATCCAGCACCACGATACGGTCGGCCTTTTGCACCGTGGCCAGGCGGTGGGCAATGACCAGGGTCGTGCGGCCCTGCATGGCCGACTCCAGCGCGGCCTGCACCATGCGCTCGCTTTGGGCGTCCAGTGCGCTGGTCGCTTCGTCCAGCAGCAGCAGGGGCGGGTTCTTCAGAATGGCACGCGCAATGGCAATGCGTTGGCGTTGGCCGCCGCTCAAGCGAACGCCGCGCTCCCCCAGGAAGGTGTGATAACCCTCGGGCAGGGCTTCAATGAACTCGTGGGCAAAGGCGGCGCGGGCCGCGCCCTGCACCTCCTCGTCCGTGGCGTTGGGCCGGCCATAGCGGATGTTTTCCAGCGCGCTGGTGGAAAAGATCACGGCCTCCTGCGGCACGATGCCGACGTGCTCGCGCAAGTCGGCCAGCGCCAACTCACGCGTCGGCACGCCGTTGAGCAGGATACGCCCGGTCCCCGGCGCTTCTGTCCGCGCAGGATCGGGGTCGTAAAAGCGCAGCAGCAGTTGGAACACCGTACTCTTGCCCGCGCCACTGGGGCCGACCAGGGCCACGGTCTCGCCGGGACGCACGTGCAGCGTAAAACGGTCCAGCGCCGTCTGCTGGGGCCGCGAGGGGTAGTGGAAGCTCACGTCCTCGAAGTCCACGGTGCTGCCACCGGCCGCAACCGTCAAGGCCGCGGGCGCGGAGGGTGAGGTGATGGGCGAGCGGCTGGCCAGCAGCTCCATCAGGCGCTCGGTGGCACCGGCGGCACGCAGCAAGTCGCCATAGACCTCGCCCAGCACGGCAAAGGCGCTGGCCAGGATGATCACGTACACCACGGTCTGCCCCAGATGCCCGGCGCTCATACGCCCGGCCATCACCGCCTGCGTGCCCTGGTACAGGCCCCACAGCAGGGCGGCGCTGGTGGCGATGATGATGAAGGCCACCAGCACCGAGCGCGCCTTGGTGCGGCGCACGGCGGTGGCGAAGGCCTCGAACGTGGCGCGGTTGAAGCGGGTGGATTCGCGCCCCTCTGCGGTGTAGCTCTGCACCACGGGGATGGCATTGAGCACCTCGGCCGCAATGGCGCTGGAGTCAGCCACACGGTCCTGGCTGGCGCGTGACAGGCGGCGCACGCGCCGCCCGAACCACAGCGAAGGCACCACCACCAGCACCAGCACGGCCAGCACTTGCAGCATCACGTAGGGGTTGGTCCACACCAGCATGCCCAGGGCGCCCAGCCCCATGACGGCGTTGCGCAATCCCATGGACAGCGACGAACCCACCACGGACTGCACCAGCGTGGTGTCGGTGGTCAGCCGTGACAGCACCTCGCCGGTTTGCGTGGTCTCGAAGAATTGGGGGCTTTGCCGCAGCACGTGGCTGTACACCGCATTGCGCAGGTCGGCCGTGACACGTTCTCCCAGCCAACTCACCAGGTAAAAGCGTGCCGCCGAGAACAGCCCCAGCGCCGTGGCCACGGCAAACAACTCCAGGAAGTGCTCGCGCAGCGCCATCAATTGCGCGCCCTTGTCGGCGGGCGCCAGGCCGCCGTCGATGAGGCTGCGCAGGGCCATGGGAAACGCGAGCGTGGCGCCTGCGGCCAGTACCAGGAACACCAGGGCCAGCGCGATCCGTCCGCGGTAGGGACGCAGGAAGGGCAGCAGCCCGGACAGGGATTTGGGTGCGGCGGTGCCGCGCGGGCCGGGAGCAGTACTCATGGATGATGGATGGACTCTTGTGTGTGCATGCCCAAACCCGCCGGGATGTCAAGGTTGGCAGTTTCAATTGTCGCGCCAGTACATGAAATCCGGTATGTCTAGAAAAATTGACATTGGGTAAACTATAAAGTACATTGCATCTATGATTTTTTACACAAAGGATGTCACCATGTCATTTCGTGAAAAAAGCGACTGGGTCAGCTTTATCTCCCTGGGTTTCTTCCTGATCTACTTCGGTGGGATTGCCCGGGGAATCATGACAGGCTCCCCCACGGACAATCCCTACTTTTACTTCATCCTGTTCTGGAGTTTGGTGGTCCTACTGGTGGTGGTTCAGGTGGTTACGCACGTCGTTCTTGCCATTCGATCCCCCTCGGACGCAAGAACGCCCGTTGACGAACGCGAGCGGCTGATTCACTTGCGCGCAACTCGGCCGGCCTACTTCTTCCTGCTGGTGGGGACCTTTCTGACGATAGGCACTTTGCACATGAATTTCACGGCTTGGCAGACAGCCCACTGTGTACTGGCGGTCATCTGGCTGGCGGAATTGGTGCGCTACGGCGTGCGCCTGTTTTACTACCGCCACGAGGTGTGACATGACAAGTTGTCATATTGACAATGCAATTCGGCGATTGCGGTTTGAGCACCAGGAAATGACCCAGCAAGCGCTGGCCGAGCGCATAGGTGTCACGCGCCAGACGGTCAACGCGATTGAACTGGGAAAGTACTCGCCCTCGCTGGAGGTGGCATTTCGCATCGCGGCAGTGTTCCAGCGTCCTTTGGAGGAAGTGTTTCAGTTTCAGCCGTGAAAGAGTCGCGGGTGGCGGGAATCGACAAGTGCCGGATTTCAAGCACTCATTGGCATTCAAGACGGTCTGCGGTTCATGACGAGTGTTAGAGTGCCGATGAACTCCCCTCCACCAAGCACGTGTTGCAGGCAGCGCCAGTGAACTGATGAACCACAAGGATCACGATATGCGTCAGAACGAAGCCGAGTTGGCGTTCACCGTCAGCACCAGAACGAGCGTACCGATCCCGCAGATCTGGGAAACCCTGGGCGACTTTGGCACAGAACATCGTTGGACCAAGACCCTGCTCCATTGCGAGCGCGATACCTCGCAGGTGAATGTGGGTACGGCTCGGAACTGCACCTTGGCCAAGCCCCTGATGGGACGCACTCAGGTTCTGGAGGAATTGGTTGAGTTCGTTCCGGGCAAGGTGCTGGCGTACCGGCTCGAGGGTCCTGCCGGCCCGTTCCGCACCGCCGCGAGCCGCTGGACCACCAGCGCAGATGCCGAAGGCCAGTCGGTCATCACCGTGGAGGGCAGGTTCACGCCCAAAAACAGGGTTGTCCGCATGCTGCTGTGGCCACTGGTAAGGCCGTACGTTGCGCGAGTGACCAGGAACGTTCTCGGAGAATTGGAGTCGTTCCTTCTCTCGCGGCAGCGAACCGCAAACGTTTGGGGGCGATCCCGCTCCTCGCGACTCCGCTGCGCAACGCTGATTGCTCACTCGTTGGGTGTCGTGAAGCCGATCCAGTGGTTTCTGTCATCTGGCTGGCTTGCATCCCACGCCGTGCTCACGGCACCCATTGCACAAGCCCGCTCCAGGCCGTGCCCAGCACCACCACACCGAAGGCGATGCGGTACCAGGCGAAGGGCACGAAGCTGTGCGACGCCACGTAGCGCAGCAGCCAGCGGATGCACAGCCAGGCACTGGCGAACGACACCACCAGCCCCACGACGAATAGCGGCAGGTCGGCCAGCGACAGCAGTTTCCATTCCTTGTACAGGCTGTAGACACCCGCGCCCACCAAGGTGGGGATGGCCAGGTAGAAGGAGAACTCGGTGGCGGCCTTGCGGCTCAAGCCCATCAGCATGCCGCCGATGATGGTGGCACCACTGCGGCTGGTGCCGGGGATCATGCCCAGGCACTGCACCAGACCTACCTTGAACGCATCGATCGGCGTCATGTCGTCCACCTCGTGCAGGTGGGGAGACAGTTTGGCGCGTTTCTCCACCCACAGGATGATGAACGCGCCCACGATGAAGGCTCCCGCCACAACCGGCGCGTTGAACAGGTAGGTCTTGATCGCCTTGTACACGAGCAGGCCCACCACGGCAGCAGGCAAAAAGCCCACCAGCACATTCAGCGCGAAGCGCTGCGCCTGGCGCTGGCTGGGCAGGGCCAACAGCGTCTGGCTGATCTTGTGCCAGTACACGATCACCACGGCGAAGATGGCGCCGGTCTGAATGGCGATGTCGAACACCTTGGACTTGTCGTCATCAAAACCCAGCAGGGCTCCGGCAAGGATCAGGTGCCCGGTGGAAGAAATTGGCAAGAACTCGGTCAGACCTTCGACCACGCCCATGAGCGCGGCCTTGATGAGCAAAACAATATCCACAAAATCCCCAGAAGGTGACGGAACGCACCATGCAGGGCGCGGCGGGCGCGCCCAGTCGGTGCAGGACGCAGGATTATCGTCCCGTGGCGCCATCGCGGCGCATGACCACCGCCGGCAGTTCGAGTGCCCGGATTTGCTGCGCCGCTTGGCGCGCCTCATCCCGAGACCGGAATGGCCCAACCCGTATGGTCAGCCGCTGACCTTCGGGTGTTTGCATCGCATTGGCATGGACCGGCAATCCCGCGGCGGCCAGCTGGTTGTAGACGCGATCCGCATTCGACTCCTGGGCGAACACGCCCACCGCCACGACGAAGTCACCCCCTGGCCGGGGTGCCGGGCCGCCGGCGTCCCGTGGCTTGCGCAACGGCGGTTCGACGCGCGCCGGGACCGACACGACGGCTTCGGTCCCCACTGCCACGGCGGGTTTGGGCTCCGGCGCCACCACCGCGGGAGCACTGTTTGCGGACGCCGCTGGGCTGGCTGTAGGTGCCGGGGCGACAGGCGCTGCGATTGTCGGGGAGGAGGCGGTTGACATCGGTATCACCGCGGGCACTGCAACGGAGGCGGCCGGCGCCGCGGAGCCTGGCGTGACGGCGGGAGCCGCCGCCGGTCGCTCGACGGCGGTGGAAGCGCCGCGCATCCTGGAAGGCCAATAGGTGGCTTGCGCCAGCCACACCCCCCAGGCGGCCGCGCACAACCAGGCCAGGGCCACCACGATGCCGATCCACCAGGCATGGCGCGGGGTGCTGGAGCGTAGCGTCAGATGCATGCAGGCTTCGTTCATGTTGGAGGCCAGCACCAGGGCATGGTTGATATACCGGTTGCAGTGGCGGTGGTACAGCGCGTTGGCCAGCAGCGCGGGCAGCACCCACACCAGAAGGAAGAACACGGCCGCCGATCCCCACTTCACGACTTCGGATGTGCCCCAGACCAGCGGCACGACCCCCAGCAGCAGCAAGCCGGCGGTGACGCTGAAGGCTGCAAACCCCAGTGCGTACAAACCCATGCGGCGAAAGACCAGCCAACCCAAGGTAAAGAAGAAGGCGGGCCAATGCCAGGTCAGGGTGGCTTTCCCGATGGCGTCGAATCGGCCGAAATGGCGCAGGTAGTAGTCGGTGTGTATCTGGCCCAGCAAGGCACGGTACAACATTCCGGAAAGTGGTTGGTCGCTCCCGGTCACAGACGCTGCCGTGGTGGCGGCCGGTTCTCGCTGCGGATCGTCGGGCAGGGGGGCGCCGCACACCTGGCACAGGTGCGCGGGTTCCATGTTGGCGTTTCCACACTTGGCGCAAATCATTTCGGGTACTCCGAACCGATCGAAGGGCAGGGCCGCGGCGCAGCCTGCGCATGGTAACGTGCGCCGCCACTCCATTGGCGCCGCCGAAGGCACTGTTCACGCCGCGTGGAGGTGCTTTTGTCGCATCGCGCGGTAACGCGCCGGCGATGCCGCAGAATCACGTGTGCCATGAATCACCCGATCCCTGCCGCCGTGGCGGCATCATCCACGGCCGCCAGCAACTGGCGCGCCAATTTCTGGAGCGACCTGCTTCAGGGGTTCTGGCGCGTGGGCTTGCTCAACACCTTCATTGCGTTCGTGCTGTGGTCAGCCCGCGTGGGGAACTTCCTGACCGAACTGGCGTATTCACAGGCCATTGGCATGTCCATGTGGCTGATCATTCAGTTCGGCCGGCTTTGGCTCGTGCGCGACAGCGACCCGGGGGCGTTTCCCACCGGCTGGCGCGCACTGTTGCTGATCGGGGGCGGCATCGTCGGCGGCTTCATGATCGGGTCGGCTGTGGGCACGTTGATCGCCGGCCTTTCGCTGCAGGGCCTGATGGGAATGAAGGCTGAAGTGGTGTGGTCACTGTTCCTCATGTCCGCGACCATCGGTGCCATGGCCACCTACTATTTCTACGTGGAAGGCAAGAGCGCGGACCTGGCGCGTGAGCTTGAACGCAGCCAGCGTCAGGCGGCGCAGGCCCAGCTCAAGCTGCTCGAGTCGCAGCTGGAACCCCACATGCTGTTCAACACCCTGGCCAACCTGCGCGTGCTCATTGGCACCGACCCGACGCGTGCCACCCACATGCTCGATCGTCTCAATGACTACTTGCGTGCCACGCTGAGCGCCTCCCGAGCCAGCACCCATTCCCTGAGCGCGGAATTCGACCGCCTGCGCGACTACCTCGAACTCATGGCCGTGCGCATGGGGCCGCGCCTGCGGTTCGTGCTTGAGTTGCCACCGTCGATGCAGGACTTGCCCGTGCCCCCGCTGCTGCTCCAGCCCCTGGTGGAAAACAGCATCAAGCACGGCCTGGAGCCCAGCGTGGGTGGTGGCCAGATTCATGTGCGTGCCCAGGCCGAGGGGCATACACTGGTGCTTGAGGTCATTGATACGGGGGTGGGCATGGGATCTTCGCCCGCGAGCGAGTCGGGCTTTGGGCTGACCCAGGTGCGCGAGCGCCTGGCCACGGCTTACGGTCCGCAGGCTACTCTTGAACAGGTCGCGAACGCGCCGGTGGGAACGATCGTCCGAATCACCATACCGCTGAAATCATGAACATCACACCTGCCAATCCCACCGCCCTCATCGCCGAAGACGAACCCCTGCTGGCCGAGGCCCTGAAGGTTGAACTGGCACAGGCCTGGCCGGATCTGCGCGTGCTGGACGTGGTGGGCGACGGTGTTTCCGCCGTCGCGCGCGCCTTGCAGCTCAAGCCCGACGTGCTGTTCTTCGATATCCGCATGCCGGGCCAGAGCGGTCTGGAAGCCGCGGCCGCGCTGGCCGAGGACTGGGAACCCCAAGGGGCAGGGGCCACGCCGTTTCCGGCGCTGGTGTTCGTCACCGCCTACGACCAGTACGCGGTGCAGGCCTTCGAGGCTCAAGCCGTGGACTATCTGCTCAAGCCGGTACAGGCGCCACGGCTTGCCAAGACCGTGGCCAAGGTACAGGCGGTGCTGGCGCAACGCGCGTCAGCGGCTGACGGCGGGGGACGGCTGGAGCACACGCTGGCGCAACTGCGCGGGCTGCTGGGTGTGCGCTCCACCCTCGAAATGGACGCCACATCCGGCGCCCTTGCGCCTGCGCCACTGCAAGTGATCCAGGCCAGTGTGCCTTCTGCCTCGGGCGCGCGCATCCATATGGTGCCGGTGACCGAGGTGGTGTACTTCGAGGCGGCCGACAAGTACGTGCGCGTGTTCACGGCCCAGCATGACTACCTAATCCGCACCCCACTCAAGGAGTTGCTGCCGCAGATCGATAGCCACGTGTTCTGGCAAATTCACCGTGGCACCGTGGTGCGTGCCACCGAGATCGACACCGTGGTGCGCGACGACGCCGGCAAGCTCACATTGAGCCTGCGCAGCCGGCCAGAGCGCCTGAGCGTGAGCCGCCTGTATGCCCACCTCTTCAGGGCGATGTGATCTCCAGGTTGTCGATCAGGCGGGTTTTGCCCAGCCGGGCCGCGCCCAGTGCCACCAGGGCATCGCCGGGCCGCGGCGCCTGCAGGTCGCTGCGTCGGCGCACGCTCAGGTAATCGGGCTGCCAGCCACGCGCGCGCAGGGTCTGCAGGCCCTGCGCTTCCAACGTGGCCAACCGCTCAGGCGCCAGGTCGGCCGGTGACTGCAGGGCCTGGGCCAGGGCCTTGAGGGCCAGCGACAGTTGCACGGCTTCCTCCCGCTCGGCGACGCTCAGGTAACCATTGCGTGAACTCAGCGCCAGCCCGTCGGCGGCGCGCTGTGTCTCCCCGGCCACGATCTCCACCGGCAGTGCGAACTGCCGCACCATGCCGCGGATCACCATCAACTGCTGGTAGTCCTTCTTGCCGAACACCGCTGCGCCGCCGCCGGTACCACCGAATACGCAGGCAAACAGCTTCATCACCACTGTGCACACGCCCACGAAGAAGCCGGGGCGGAACTCGCCTTCCAGGAGGTCGGCCAGCGCGCCGGGGGGGTGCACCTTGTAGGTCTGGGGCTCGGGGTACAGGTCACGCTCTCCGGGCGCAAACAGAACGTCGCAGCCCGCGGCTTCCAGTTGCGCGCAATCGGCCTCCCAGGTGCGTGGGTAGGCGTCGAAGTCCTCGTGCGGCAGGACCTGCAGCCGGTTGACGAAGATACTGGCGACCGTGACGTCTCCCAGCGGCCGCGCCTGGCGCACGAGCGCCAGGTGCCCCTCGTGTAGGTTGCCCATGGTGGGAACGAACGCCGGGCGCGACCCGGGGCGAAGCAATTGACGGAGTTCTGGCAGGGTTTTGCAATATGCATGAGCGCGTGCTTCGTTGAAAATTGGCGCGAGTCTATCGGACGGGCGCCCGTTGCGCCATTGAACAGGAATATGCAGTCATGACCCTTCTCGAATCCTTTTCGCAAAGCTATGCCCAGGCACGCGGCAAGTTTCTTGACGCCGCGGCGGCGGCGGGCCTGCCCGTGCAGTCTCACCGGCACCCACTGCTTGGGCGCGACGGCGAGGCGCTGGCCATGGACGTGGCGCTGGACGGCCCGATGGACGCGGACAAACTGCTTATCGTGAGCAGCGGTTGCCATGGCGTGGAGGGCTTTTGCGGCAGTGGCGTGCAAGTGCAGGCTCTACGCGACACGGCGTGGCGTATGCACGCCGCAGCGCACGGCGTGGCCGTGCTCTACGTGCATGCGCTCAACCCCTACGGCTTTTCACACATCCGGCGCGTCACGCACGAGAACGTGGACATCAACCGCAACTTTCAGGACTTCACGCAACCCCTGCCGCGCAATCCAGCCTATCGCGAACTGCATGCGCTGCTTTTGCCCGAACAATGGCCGCCCACCGAGGAAAATCGGGCCGCCATCGGCGCCTACACCCAGGGTGAACGCATGAAGACCTTTCAGGCCGCGGTCACCAAAGGCCAGCACGAGTTTCCCGATGGGCTGTTCTTCGGCGGCACCGAGCCCACCTGGAGCAACCGCACGGTGCGCGAGGTGTTGCGGCAGTACGGCTCACGCGCCCGCCACATTGCCTGGATCGACGTGCATACCGGGCTGGGACCCAACGGCGTGGGTGAGCGCATCTGCGCCTGCCGCGACGATCCGGTCGCGCTGCAACGGGCCAGGGACTGGTGGAGCACGGGGGGGGCCACGCCCATTACGTCCTTCTATGACGGCAGTTCTTCCTCGGCCCTGCTCACGGGCCTGATGTGGTTTGCCACCTATGAGGAATGTCCCCAGGCAGAGTTCACCGGCATTGCCATCGAATACGGCACCCTGCCCCTGGAGGGCATGATCCAGGCCTTGCGCGCCGAGCAATGGCTGCAGTTGCACCCCGAAGCCGACGCCGAACTGGCACGCGGAATCAAGGGCGACATGCGCGACGCGTTCTACACCGACACCGATGCCTGGAAGACGCGTGTCATCGAGCAGGCGCGCCCCGCGTTGTTCCAGGCCGTGGACGGATTGAGTCGCTAGGAAGCGGGGGAGCGGGGCGGCCTCAGGCCGGCATGCCCGCCACTTCCACGCTGCCACGCTGGCGCGACTTGACGCGGTACAACTCGGCGTCTGCCCTGGCCACCCAATGCTCGTGGTGGTCCATGTCGGGCTGTGGCAGCGCGATGCCGAAGCTCATCCCGGTGCCCACCATGCGCGGGTCCTGCGCCTTCAGCGACCGGAATGCGGTCTGCACGCGCTGCACGAATTCCAGTGCCTCCTGTTCGTTGGTAAAGGGCAGCAGCACCGCGAACTCGTCGCCACCGAAACGGGCCACCACGTCAGCGCGACGCGCCTGTTCCAGCAGCGCCTGCCCGACCTTGCGGATGACCTCATCGCCTACCGTATGACCGTACACGTCGTTGATGGCCTTGAAGTGATCAATGTCCACCATCACCAGTGTCACGTGCTTGCCATGGCGGCGGAAGTTGTCGAATTCCTGCCCGATTCGCTCCTCGAAGAAGCGCCGGTTGTAGACGCCAGAGAGGGCGTCGCGCTCGCTCAGCAGTCGTAGGGCATCGCGATGCCGGTCCAGTTGCCTGACCAGACGGTACATGATGCCGCCGAACAACATCGGATACAGCAACAGAAACGGCGCCGCGGCCACCTGGGCGATCAAACTCGGTTGCGCGTTGAACTCCCATCCCGTCAGCGTTCCTCCCAGCAAGCAACCCAACACGCTGCCGACCAGGCTGTGCACCAGCAGCCGTGAGCCACCCACGCCCGCCGCGTTCATGGTGGGCATGGCAATGACCAGCAAACTGGACAGCGGTTGAAACTGCATCACCGCACTCCACAAGCCAGCCATGGTCGAGTCGATCACGCAGTTGCGTTCATCGCCGTGTTGGGGGTCTGCCTGTCGGCAGGCCCACCCATACGCTACATGTGGCCATATCAGCGCGTTGAGCAGCACCGCCACCCAGACCCAGGGCGAACTGCGCACCCCCACCAAGGCGCCACTCACGCACACGCCCGCCAGCAGCATGCCAAACACTCGCGGCCCGTATGTGCGCCGGGGCAGTGTGGACACGGGTGTCACGGATTGGGAGGGCATTGAGCTACGGGTCGTTCGCGTCTGCATGGTAGCGGTTCTCCGCTCGGTATGGCAACTTGCGGCCTCACCCGACTTTTTATGTGTGGGATAATATTCCACACTTTCAATGGTGCTGCAAGCAATTCAGCGTATTTCCAGGAGGACGTTCCATGAACTATTCAAGTACCTTGGCGATGGCGTTGGCCATCATGTGCGCAGGGTGTGGCGGCGGAAGCGGTGATCCGGGCGATGCCAACGGCGCGACATTCGAATTCAGGCTGCGTGGAGCACCTGCCACCGAGGTCTTTCGAGTGCATACCCGTACCGCGGCGGTGATCGCCCAGACACGCGAGCAGCTTGCCAAACCGGTGGCCGAGCGCAACCTGTTCCCCATCGGGCCGCTGGCGCAGGGCAATGGCGGCTACAACCTCAACTGGGGCTGGCACTACACCGACTACACACTCGCCGAAATGGCCATCGAGCTGTGCGACGGCACACCATCGTATGTGCAGGCCCATCTTGCGGACTGGCTGGTGACGGTCAAGTCGTATTGCCCCTGGTCGGCGTATGTCGTTGCCGAGGTGCAGTAGGCTGGCGACGCTCATGGGGCATTTGGGGGATCACTGGTCAGAACGACCAGGTGCCGGCCACAAAACCCTGACGCCGCGTGGGCAATTGCCGCAGCAGCGCGTCGGCCGGCCCGCTCAGGGCACGCACGCCGCCCTGCACCTGCACCCTGTCGCCCTTCCACGAGAGCGCGGCGGTGAGCATGCGCCCGCCATCCGAGGGGTGGTAGAGCAGGTCCAGCGTGGGTTGCCAGCCCTCGTGGTCCCAACTCAGGCGCAGGTACACGTTGCCACGCTGCAAGCTGGACGAAGCACCAAAGGCACTGGCCTGCCAGGCCAGATTGCCGGCCACGGCACCCAAGGGTGCTCCTTGCGCTGCCAATGGCGCCAGAAGAGCGTTGCGCCGCTGCCAGGCGCTCCAGTCGCCGCGTGACGGCGCCGCGCCATCCCACCACGCCTCGGCCAGCACGCTGAGCTGGCTCTCCGCCGTCCAGGTGCCGCCGATCAGCGCCTGCCAGGCGTGGGGAAGGGTCGCGGATTGCCAAGGGTCCTGACCGGACAGGCTGTCCAGCGCCGGTGCGACGAACACCTTGCTGTCGTAGCGACTCAGGTAGCGCGCCGAGGCGTGCAGTTCCACCGCATCGCTGGCTACCCAGGCCACAGCCCCGCCCACGCTGCCCGCGGTGTGTGCGCCCAGCCGCGCAAAGCCGTGCCAGTCCACGTTGCCCTGGCGCCAATACGCGCGCGCCGCCAACGCCGGCTCCTGAGCGCCCCGCTGCGCCTTGGACCTGGTGGGGTTGACCCACACCAGCGACCAGGCCGTGTCCGAGTCGAAGTGCTCGGCCATGAGCACGGGGCGCCCTTCGGCCAGAGTGCTGACCAAGGTGCGGCGCTCTTCCTGTTGCACCACGTCGTACGGGCGAAAGGCGTAGCCCACGTCCCACGCGACGATCTTCTTTCCGGCACTGAACTGCCAGCTCCCGGCATCGTGCGTGGCCACCAGTTCGTTGAACCACGCTCGGTGCTGGCTTGCCTGCCCCTCGTGGGTCTGTGTCTGCAACGTGGCGCTGGCGTTCCAACCCCGGCCGGAGGCGCGCAGCAGCGCTTCCAGCGTGGCGCCGCTGGCGGTCGGCGCCGCGATGCCGGGTACCAGCGTGTTGGCTTGCGCCAGCGGGCCCTGCGGACTGCTATTGCGCCCGTCCCACTGCAGGCGCGCCTGCCCGCTGAAATTCGCGAAGCCACTCTTTGGCGCAGCTTCGTCCGCCGTCTGCGCACACGCCATGCCAGCGCACAACAGGCCCATCACACCCAGGGTGAAACGCAGCATGGCTTACTCCAGTGGCGGATTGCGCACCAGGAACATGGGATTGAGCCACTCCTGGGGCACCTTGCGCTCCTTGCGGTTGAGGTAGCGCACGTGCGTGGTCTTGCGATTGCTGACCTGATCGGTCAGTACCATCTCGGTCACCATGGTCGGAGCGCTGGGCTTGTCCATCACGAAGCGCGCCTGCTTGGCCAGCTTGTCCGACAGCACGTACAGGTCGGCGCGCACCGGCTCGTGCCGCACCTTGCCGATCCACAGCTCGATGCGCTGGTAGGTCACGCCCTTGCGCACCGCGTTCAGGCTCAGGTGCAGGCAGCTCTGCTTTGCGCCGGGGGTGCCGGCCTCTTCGCAAGGCTCCTCGCCCACGAGCTTGCCGGCGTAGTCCTCGGCCCAGTTCATCGTGGCAATGTCGCCGGTTGAGGCATCACCCAGCAGCTTTTGCATGGGCGTGATGCGCAGGGGACGCTGACTGTCGGGCATGAGCAACCAGAAGTCGTCGCCCAGCATCAGCACCTTTTGACCTTTCTCGGACGGACTCTGCATCAGCACCAGCGACTGGCGGTTGGCCTGGGCAAACACCTTGTAGCGGCGCTCCTTGTCAGGCGTGCCATCGGCGTTAAGCACGTTGATCTGCGTCTCCACCTGCAGGTTGTCCGAACTCATGCGGAATTTGTCCGTGGCCTTGAGCAAGGCGCCCACGTCTTGCGCCTGTGAGGTCAGCGTGCCCAGGGCCAGCGTCGCGCTCAGGATGTGTTGTAGCAGTTTCATGTGTCTTCCTTCAGGTATGGGCCAGGGCGTCGACCACGGGCATGTGCACCGTCTTGCGCGCCACCCAGGCCGAGGCTGCCGTGGAGAGCAGCACCATGGTGGCGATGGTGGCCACGTACAGCAGCGCATCGACCGTGATGTACAGAGGGTAACCCTCGGAGCGTCCTGGGGGTGGCGGCATCTGCACCTCCACCACGTACAGCAACATCGAAATGCCCAGGGACAGCGCCGCGCCGGCCAGCGCGCCCACGCCACCGAGCACCATGCCTTCGAGCGAGAGCGTGCGCAACAACTGTCCCGGCAGTGTGCCCAGGGCCCGCAGCGTACCGATTTCCCGGGTGCGCTCGATGATGGCCATGGACATGGCATTGGTCACCACGAACACCACGATCACGCCAATGATGATGCCCAAGGCGCCGAAGATGCGGTTGTACAGATCGCGCACCGACGTGTAGAAGAACGCCTGATCTTCCCAGGTCAGCACCTTCAATTCGGGGTGAGCCGCGGCCAGCCGTGCCTGCGTGGGCAAGGTTTGCTCCATGCGGCTCAGGAACAGCCCCAGGCTGGAGACGCGCTGCGTGGCCAGCAGCTTCTGCGCCGTGGCAATGTCGGTATAGACCAGACGCTTGTCGATTTCGGGCGTGCCGGTGGCAAACACCGCCTTCACGCGCACGTCCAAGGCATTGAGCGCGCCCTCCGTGGTGCTGGCCAGCAGCGTGAGGCTGCTGCCCGGCTTGGCCTTGAGGTTGCGTGCCAGCGCTTCGCCCAGCATCACCTCCGGCTCCTTGGCGCCGGTGGCCAGCACCTCGCCGTTCTTGACAGTGAGGAAGGGCCCCTTCACCGAGAACTCGCTGTCAGGCTCCACGCCCAGGCCGATCATCACAATGGACTTGTCGCCGTTGCTGATGAGGCCACTGAACTCCACGCGTGGCAGCACGGCACGCACCGCCGGATCGGCAAGCAATTGCGAGCGCAGGTCCGATGCGTTGTCCAGACCATATTGCAGGGGGATTTCCTCGTCCTTCACGAACTGGTCGGGCTTGCCAAGGATCAGGTGCCCCGAGTCTCTCGCCGAGGCCTCGGCCAGCGATTCGTAGGTGAACAGGGCAAAGCCCCCCGCCAACAGAATGCCCGCCGTGCCCAGGGCCGCGATCGACACCGTGACCAGCGAGCGGCGCCGATTGCGCAGGGTGTTTTGCACCGCGAATTTCAGCCACATGAGGTTCATTGCAGTTTCCCATCCAGAAGCGCCAGCACACGGTCGCAGCGGCCTGTGAGGCGGCTGTCGTGCGTGGCAATGACAAAGGCCGCGCCCTCGGCGTGGCCACGTTCGCGCATCAGGTCCAGCACCTGGTCGGCAGTGTGCGAGTCCAGGCTGGCCGTGGGCTCGTCGGCGATCACCAGCTTGGGCCGCTTGACCAGGGCCCGAGCGATGGCCACGCGCTGGCGTTGCCCGCCCGAGAGGGCATCCGGCCGGTGGTGTGCGTGGTCCTGCAGGCCCACGGCCCTGAGCTGCGCCGCCACGCGCTCACGCCGTTCCTCGACCGGCACGCCCGCGAGGAACAACGGGTAGTCCACGTTTTCGGCCACGGTCATCACCGGCACCAGATTGAAACTCTGGAACACGAAACCCAGCGCGTCGCGCCGCAGCAGCGTGCGCTGCGTTTCATCCATGCCATTGACCGCGACGCCTGCCAGCAGGATGTCGCCCCGGTCCGGGCTGTCGATCAACCCGCACAGGTTGAGGATGGTGCTCTTGCCGCTGCCCGAGGGGCCGGTCAGCGCCAGCAATTCGCCGCGCGCCACCGACAGGTCCACGCCTTGCAGCGCCGGGATCACATGGGTGCCCAGGTGGTAGGTCTTGTGCACGCCGCGCATTTCGACCACGGGCGGATGGGTCTGGCTCATGATGCGAGAGCCTTGAGCTGGGCGCGGGCGGCATCGGCCTGGGGCGCGTTGACCTTGATCACCTCGTTCAGGTACTTGCGAGCCTCGTCCACGCGCTTGTCCTTGGCGGCATGCTCGGCGGCCGTCAGCCACACGTCGCCGCGAAAACCCAGCGGAGCCGTGGCCAGCAGCGGGCTGGTGAGAATCTCACCCAGCAGCTTGGCGCCGCGCGCGCCCCGGTTCATGAAGCCCGGCACGGCCAGGAAGGTGCTCGCCGCCACGAAGCGCACCTCCAGTGCCGCCGGAACATCGCGTTGCACGGGAGCATTGTGGGCGGGCGTGAGCATGGCCAGCGCCTTGTCCAGCATGGCCAGACCGTCCTCGGCGTAGCTCATCTTCTTCCACGGCAGGAGGGTGGTGTTGGCCTTCATCGAGACGGCCGAGCCGGCATAGGCCATGAGCACCGGATTGGTGGGTTCGGCTTTGAGCATGGCCGTGAACGCATCGGCCGACTTCTCGATGGCCTTGTCGTCGCCCTTGGTGGCCAGCACGAACTGATCGAACGCGGGTTGGAACTGCGTGTCCGGCACGGCCCAGGCGCTGGTGGCCAGCACCAGCACGGCGGCGGCGGTGACCAGCCGACGGGCGAACGGAACAGAAGATGTGAATGACATGGTGGGCTCCTTCGAAAGTGGATGGGGGTTGTGAATGGAGCGAACTGTAGGCGCGCACCGACCGTGGCGCAGCCGCCCTGAGACGAAACGCCGCGCCGCGGCGCGAAATGCCCGCGCCACGGCGTGAACCGGGGCCCGCCCGCGAGGGTGCGCGTCTAGAATCCAAACCATGAGCCACCCCAACCCTGCCAGTCCCAGCGCCGCCAGTGCCGCGGCCCCCGAAGCCGTCAAGCCCAGCAACTTCCTGCGCCAGATCATCGAGAACGACCTCGCCGCCGGCACCTACGCCAGCCGGCGCTGGGGCGGCAGCCCCGGCGACGCCGCCCACCACGCCCAGGGCCAGCCCGACCCCGCCAAGATCCGCACCCGCTTTCCGCCCGAGCCCAACGGCTACCTGCACGTGGGCCACGCCAAAAGCATCTGCCTGAACTTTGGCCTGGCGCGCGACTACGGCGGCGTGTGCCACCTGCGCTTTGACGACACCAACCCCGAGAAGGAAGACCTGGAGTACGTCAACTCCATCCGCGACGCCATCCACTGGCTGGGCTTTGACTGGAACGGCGCGCACGACGCCGAGCCCTACCAGGCCAGCGACTACTTCGACTTCATGTACCGCGCAGCCGAATACCTGGTGCAAGCCGGCCACGCCTACGTGGACGAGCAGACGCCCGACGAAATGCGCGCCAACCGCGGCGACTTTGGCAAGCCTGGCGTGGACAGCCCTTTCCGCACCCGCACCCCGGCCGAGAACCTGGCGCGCCTGCGCGAGATGCGCGACGGCAAGCTGCCCGACGGCGCCGCCGTGCTGCGCGCCAAGATCAGCATGGCCAGCCCCAACATCAACCTGCGCGACCCGGCCATCTACCGCATCAAGCACGCCGAGCACCACAACACCGGCAACAAGTGGTGCATCTACCCCATGTACACCTTCGCGCACCCCATCGAGGACGCGCTGGAGCAGATCACCCACAGCATCTGCACCCTGGAGTTTGAAGACCAGCGCCCCTTCTACGACTGGCTGCTGGAGCGCCTGTGCGAAGGCGGCCTGCTGGCGCAACCGCACCCGCGCCAGTACGAGTTTGCGCGCCTGAACCTCACCTATGTGATCACCAGCAAGCGCAAGCTCGCGCACCTGGTGAACGACGGCCACGTGGCCGGCTGGGACGACCCGCGCATGCCAACAATAGTCGGCCTGCGCCGCCGTGGCTATACGCCCGAGAGCATCCAGCTCTTTGCCGAGCGCATTGGCGTCACCAAGGACTATTCCTGGATCGACTACAGCACGCTGGAAGGCTGCCTGCGCGAAGACCTGGACCCGAAAGCCGCGCGCGGCATGGTCGTGCTGGACCCGGTGAAGCTGGTCATCACCAACTGGGACACACTGCACGGCAAGGATGCGCTGGACGACTGCGCCGCCCCGGTGCACCCGCACCAGCCCGAGCTGGGCAAGCGCGCATTCAAGTTCGGCAAGGAGCTGTGGATAGAGCGCACCGACTATGAAGAAGTGCCGCCCAAGGGCTACCACCGCCTCTACCCCGGCAACAAGGTGCGTCTGAAATACGGCCACGTGATCGAATGCAAGGGCGCCGTGAAAGACGCCAACGGCCACATCACCGAAGTGCATGCCGAGCTGATCCCAGACACCAAGAGCGGCACGCCGGGCAGCGATGCGGTGAAGGTCAAGGGCGTCATCACCTGGGTGGGCGTGAACGACGGCGTGGCCGCCGAAGTGCGCCTGTACGACCGTTTGTTTACGGACCCGCAACCCGACGCTGGCGGCAAGGACTTTTTGGCCAGCCTGAACCCCGAGAGTCTCAAGACCGTCTCCGCCTACGTGGAGCCGGCGCTAGCCAATTGCGAGGCGGACGACAAGTTCCAGTTCGAGCGGCATGGCTACTTTGTGGCGGACCGCAAGGACCATGCACCGGGCAAGCCCGTGTTCAATCGGGTGACGGGGTTGAAGGACAGTTGGGGCAAATAGCACCATGCAAACCACGCACTACTTCCGCACCGACGTCATGGCGAAACGTCCCTACATCAAGGCGGAGTGGGTCACACTGGCACTGACCAATCCGGTGCGGCGCGAGGTTCAGGCCGAAGATGGTCGCATTCGCCACTGGGTCTGGATCGAGGAACTGAATCGCTATTTGAGGGTGGTCACGCTGGAGGATGGCGTAACCGTGCACAATGCATTTCCCGACCGGAGATTCTCACCATGAAGATTTCATACGACAAAGAGACCGACTCGCTCTACATCCACTTGGCCGACCGAGCCTCGGTGGACTCGGACGAGGTCAATGACGGCGTCGTGCTGGACTTCGACGCCAATGGTGCCCTGGTGGGGATCGATGTGCAGCACGCCAGCAAGCGCGCGGACATCAACAAGCTGTCGATTTCCAAGTTGCCGCTGGGCGAGTTGTTGGCGGCTTGAGCGCGCTCCACCCAAGGTCATGCCCCTTAGCTGGAACGAAATCAAATCCCGGGCACTGGCCTTCAGCCGCACCTGGGCCGATGCGGCCAATGAAGACAGCGAGGCCAAGCCGTTCTGGATAGCCTTCTTCGAGATTTTCGGCATCACCGACAAGCGTGTTGCCACCTTCGAACTCAACGTCAAGAAACACGGTGGCGGCCTGGCCGCTGCAAGGCGCCATGCTGTTCGGCAGCCAGGCGCGTGGCAACGCCCATGTGGGTAGCGATACCGACGTGGCCGTGCTTCTGCGGGGGCAGCCCGGCGACTTTGTCGCTACCAAGCTGGCGCTGGACGATGTGGCTTACGACGTACTGCTGGACTCGGGCATCCGCATCCAGCCCCTGCCGGTTTGGGAAGGCGAGTGGGCGCACCCCGAGCGCTACAGCAACCCGCGCTTGCTCGAAAACATTGCCCGCGAGGGCTTTGCACTGTGACTCCGCAAGAGTTGATGGCCAAAGCCCAGCACCCGCCGAAGTGGCGCGCACGCACAGCGATTGATTGCCGGGTTCAGCATGCATCTGGTCAAGCCTGGGCTGGTTGCTGTGGAGCACGGCCGGTAGTTTCCTGATGGCAGTTCAGGGTTTGCTGGACAAGGGTTGAGGGGATTGAGTTTCCATTGCCAGTGTTCCTAAAGTTAAACTGTATTCAGTTCGCACACATCGTGGGCGACGGAGCAGGGAGACAAGCACATGGGCAGATCACGATCCAACAGGCGCAAGAACGGCATAGCCACTACCTTGCAGGAGAAGGGCATAGGGCTGTGCGCTCTGGGCTTGGGCATGCTGATTCTTCCGGCGTTGCTCGGTTCTTCACCCATCACCAAGGCGTTTGCTGCGGGTCTGCGCGTGCCCGGCTGGCTGACGCTGGTCATCGGCGTGGTGATGCTGGGCATCCATCAGCTCGTCAAACAAAACGCTGTGCGGGCTGAGCCGACGCCTAGAGGTAAGGTGCCGTCATCCTCGATAGCCGACAAGCAGGTGTTGCAGGAGGTGTGGTCCGAGATCACGAAGAGTCCTCGCGACGCCACGGTTGCGACACCGCTGGTACGTCAACTTGAAACTCGTTGGAGCCCCGCTGTGTTCGCCGCCATCGAGTGGCGGCGTTTCGAGGCAGTGTGCGAAAGACTGTTCGGGCAAGGGGGCTTAGAGACCCGATCGCAGTCGCATGGCGCAGATGGCGGCGTGGACATCTGGCTGCACAGCCGCAACGCCGAGGGCCCGGTGGCGGTGGTGCAGTGCAAGCACTGGCAGGGCAAGGCGGTGGGGGTGAGGCAATTGCGCGAGTTCCTGGGTGTGATGACGGCGCACAAGGTTGGTCGCGGCACCTACGCCACATCGTCCACCTACACCGCGGATGCCCGCAAGTTTGCCAAGGACAACGGCATCAATGCCCTGGATGGCGAAGGTTTGCTGGCGCTCATCGCGCAGCGCACCCCCGAGCAACAACAAGCCTTGCTGGACGTGGCCTACGAGGGCGAATACTGGCGCCCGACGTGTGCGAGCTGCGGCATCAAGATGGTGGAGCGCACGCCATCCAAGGGCGGCGCGGCGTTTTGGGGGTGCAGCAACTACCCGCGCTGCAAGACCACGCTATAGATGGTGGCGCCGCGGTAGCGATGGCTGCGCTCTCGTAGCCGGGTGTCTGCGCTGCGGGCGGTTGTAGCGTGGGGTTGCCACCGCACGCGGGATAATCCCGCCCCATGAATTTCCCCATTACGTTCTTCCCCCTGGGCTGGCAGCACTACTTGCTGGGTGGCCTTTTGATCGGCGCGGGCACGGCGCTGTTGTTTGTGTTCACGGGCCGCATCGGCGGCATGAGCACGGTGTTTTCCAGCACCTGGTCGTACGTGGTGC